>Ga0210405_10000234_pt1 | contig 78419 bp, 53 predicted proteins | sample IncBWH11MmetaG_FD_155492 | JGI IMG/M metagenome (GOLD analysis project Ga0210405, IMG submission 155492) | Forest soil microbial communities from Barre Woods Harvard Forest LTER site, Petersham, Massachusetts, United States - Inc-BW-H-11-M | ecosystem: Environmental > Terrestrial > Soil >... | reverse complement strand
TCTCCGTCGCCGACACTCTCGATGCCATCATCTCCGATCGCCCCTATCGTCCGGCCAGAACTCTCACCGAGGCCCGCAAGGAGATCTATGCCTGGTCCGGCCGCCAGTTCGATCCCGAGGTCATCCACGTCTTTCTGAAAATGCCCGACGAGATCTTCGAAGACCTCCGCCGCGAGATCAATGCCCAGACCTATCCCTTCAGCTACTCCGCCAGCGCCAAAGGCAACTAGCACCAACGCAAAAAGGCAACTTGATAGTCAGCCGAAGAAACCTAAATGCTATGCAGATCGGTCAGGGCACGACCTCAGTCGCGCGCTAAGATTAGTACGTGATTACGGCTTTAGCCGCTGAGGCCGCCTTACTTCTCAGAATCTCCTGCGCTCGCCGACTCCGCAAGATCGGATGACGGAAGCGTTCTTAACGAGTGGCCATTGCGCCGCATTACAATTAGGGACTACTTTGACTCAGCCTTGATCACGTTGGAGGCATTCATGAAATCGGCACTCTATCTTCTCTCGCTCTGCATCCTAACCACCGCATCCTTCGCGCAGGAGCATCCCGCCCTCACCGCGCTCCCTAACTCTGTCTATGTCGGCGCCGACGGCAAATTTGAATCCGCTCCCGATACTGCCGTCATCCAGTTCAACATCTCGGTGCAGGAGAATACCTCTCAAGCCGCGTACGAGCATGCCTCGAAAGAAGCCGAGCAGGTTCGCCAGGTTTTGCGCGCCAACGGCCTCGAGCCTAAAGCCGCCAACGTTGGATTCCTCTCCGTTCAACCCATGTATGACTGGAAAAATCCTAAACAGAAGGTTATCGGCTATCGCGTTACCACCGACGTCACGCTAAAGCTAAAGGATTTCTCCAAGATCGGTCCCATCACCCAGCAACTGGCCGACGCCAATGTCAGCGAAACTCAAACCCTGAACTACACCCTGGAAAATATTGACGAAGCTAAGAACAAAGCTGTCGAAGACGCCTACCGCCGAGCCCGCAACTCCGCCGAGGCCATCGCACGCGCCAGCGGCCGCTCTGTAGGAGAACTTTCCTACGCCTCGGTCGATACCTTCGAGAATCCCCGCCTCGTCGGCCCGCGCATGGCCCGGCCCATGGCGGCCATGGCGCAAGCCTCGCCCGCCCCCACCGAAGAATTCACCCCGCAAACGGTAACCGTAACCGCCCACGTAAACGCGCTCTTCAATTTGAAGTGAGATAGAACGTGTGGAGCGGGCACTCCTGCCCGCTGCTTTTGACTCTAACTGCGCTTGCCCTAAGGCCGAGCCCTAGCCACCGCAATCCTTGTCGCATCCACCGTGATCGCCCGCTGAATCTCCATCTCGATCGACGTCCCGACTTCCAGCTTCACATCGGCCCCGCGCTTGAGTAGCGCCCACGCGATGCCCGCCGCCGCCCCCACTCCAGCCCCGACCCGAGCTCCATTCAGGCCGCCGGTCGCCAACCCACCCGCGGTCGCACCGCCCACAGTTCCGAGCACGCCGCCCTTGGCTGCCTCTTCAACTTTCTTCCCGGTATCCTTATCCTGCTGAATCGTCCCTTCCTGATCCTTTACCGACTTGTTATCCGCTCCCGGCGTATTCTCCACAGACCCCGGCAGCATCACGGTATATCCGCTCGGATAAATGATCGAAGTAAAGTGCATCAGGATCTCCGCCCGCCCGTGCCCGTGTCCCGCGCGTTCCACACGCGAAATCTTCCCCTGAATATACGACCCAGCCGGAATAATAATGCGGTTGTCCATGACAAACGGAAATGCCGTCGTGGCGTAAACCGCATCGCCTTCACGAGCGTTCTTGGTCGAGATGGCCTGGGCTAGAGAAAGAGGAACTTTGGTCCCTGCGGGAATCGTAACCACGTTCGGATCAGAAGCCGCCGCAGGTGCGGGATTAACCGCCGCTGCCGAAGGCGCGGAACTCGCGCCGGCATCCGGCTTCGGAGTGTCCGCTGTTTGCCCAAACGCCATCCCTGACGCTAGAAGAACTGTCAAAACTCCGCGCATCGCGCACCTCCACATCGCCCGCACCAGATCAAGCCCGAGAATATCATGCAACTAGCGCCTAAGATGCGTATGAACGCCTTCCGGGGTGCCTGCCCTCACTCCACGTCCTCTGCGGCTTTTCTCCGCGAGCTCTGCGATAAAGGCTTTTTGCTTAACGCAAGAGGAATGCCGAAGCAGCCTCCACTTAGTAAATCAAATACTTCTTCCTCACCACCTCAAACTTCTCCAACTCTTCCTGCCAATCCTGCGCGATCCGCCGCGGATCCTTCCCCGTCACCAGCCCATCGTAAGCGGCCTGATTTACCAACAACTCCGCCATGCGCTCCATCTTATAATCCGCTGGATAAAGTTTCCGCAAAGCCGCCGCCAGCTCAATCCCCAACTCCGGCGCATCGAGCGCATTCCGTTCGGTCAGAATCAGATTAACGCCCTCACACTTCTGCCCCGCATAGTTACTCGCGGTAGGGGTGAATGTCACCGGCACAAACCGCACTCCCGCAATCCCGCGCGCATTCAAATAGGCCGCCAGTTCCCGGCTCTTGATCCAAGGCGCGCCCACCAACTCAAACGGAGTATCCGTCCCCCGTCCGACGGACACATTCGTGCCTTCAATCAGCGCGACTCCCGGATAAAGTGCCGCCTCAGTCGCGCTCCGCAAGTTGGGCGACGGATTCACCCACCCCAGCCCGGTGGAATCGAACCAGTCGCCACGCTGCCAGCCTTCCATCGGCACGACGGTGAGCCTCGCGTTGATATTTCGCTCTGTGTTGAACATCTTCGCCAGCTCGCCCATCGTCATTCCATGCCGCACCGGCACAGTCCAGTAATTCGTAAAGCTCTCGTGTCCCGCATCCGATACCGGACCCTGCACAAACGCCCCCGTAATCGGATCAGGCCGGTCCAGCACAATCACCTCAACTCCCGCCTGCGCCGCCCCCTCCAGAAAATATCCCAGCGTGGTCTCGTAGGTATAGAACCGCGCTCCCGCATCTTGAATATCAATGACAACGGCATCCAAAGTCTTCAACACCTCAACCGGCGGCCGCCGCTGCGCATCCTTCGCCCCATAAACGCTATACACAAGAACTCCAGTCGTCGCATCTTTCGAATTCGCAACGTCAGTTGTATCCAGCGTGCCGGTAACCCCGTGCTCAGGACTGAAAATCGCCTCAAGCGAAACTCCGGGGTTCAGAATATGAGCCTGCGCCAGCACATCAATCGTCCGCCGTCCGTCGGCGTCGATTCCTGTCTGGTTGGTCAGCACTCCGATTCTTTTTTTCCGTCCCGCCACTTGCAGCACATCAAACCCATGCGCTTCCAGAACATCGATCCCAGTCTTCACACTGCCGTTCCGCGTGCTCATGCGCCGCGCCGCGCTCTGCGCTTCGTTGTAGCCGGTGATGCTCTTCCAACGCAGCGCTTCTTTCTCGCTCGCAGTCAGGGGCAGCGCCGCCGCCACCGCAGTCGCCACCTTCGATCTCAAAGCAATCGCATTGCTCTTCCCCCGCGGATGCACCGCATTCGTCAGCAGAATGATGTAGCTGTGCGTCGTCGGATCGATCCACATCGATGTTCCCGTAAACCCCGTGTGCCCGTAAGAGCCCACGGGAAATAGATCTCCGCGATTCGATGAAAACGGAGAATCAATGTCCCACCCAAACCCGCGCAGCACCTGCGCCGACGGCGGCTGCTCCGGCCGCGTCATCTTCTCCACTGACAGCGCTGACAGAATCCCACCACCGCCATTCAGCAAAGCCTGGGCAAACTTCGCCAGATCATCCCCGGTAGAAAACAGTCCCGCATGTCCCGCCACTCCGCCCATCCGCCGCGCGGTCGGATCATGCACCACCCCGCGCAACATCCGCTCATTCTCGTCATACTGGGTTGGCGCAATCTTCCCCCTCCATGTCGCGGGAGGCACAAACCGCGTATGCAGCATCTTCAGCGGCACAAAAATGTGCCGCGCCGCATACTCATCCAGCGTCTCCCCTGAAACCCGCTCCACCAACTCGCCCAGCACGATGAAACTAACGTCGCTATAAGAAAACTTCGACCCCGGGGGATCCTCCGGCGTCAGCGCCATTGCCATCCCGTAAGCCGTTTGCTTCCCTTCCCAGGGCGTCTTCAAATCCAGGTCCGGCTCCAGCCCCGAGTAGTGCGTCAGCAACTGCCGCACCGTGATATCTTCTTTCCCATTCTGCGCAAACTCCGGCAAATACTTCGCCACCGGATCATTCAGCCGAACCTTCCCTCTCTCCACCAACTGCATCACCGCCGGAGTAGTAACAATCACCTTGGTGAGCGAAGCCAGATCGAACACCGTGTCGAGGGTCATCACCTCGCGGCGCGGCTCCAAAGCCCGTGCCCCATAGGCTTTCCGGTAGATCACTTGCCCGTCATGCCCAACGATCAAGACAGCGCCAGGAATAGTCGCATCAGAAATTGCTTGCTGGATAACAGCATCGACTGAGGGTAGTGCTTGTGGGGGGACAGCCGGCTCCCCGGATGCTGCCAGCACGCAAGCCAGCATCACGGTCAGCACACGAACAATTCCGGGTGCCCCATTCTTTCGCGCTTTCTGCGGAAGCGTCGGGATGGGCCACCTCAAAAGCGAGTTTGACTTGATAGGAAGGATGTTCTGACTCTACACAACTCTGGCAGCGTGACTCAAGAAACTCAAGTAAGGGGGTGCCCTTTATGCAATATCATGGTTTCTTCGATGAACGCATCCGATTCCTTATCGCCGCTGCTTGAAGCATTCGAGCATCAAGACGAAGTCTTCGCTTCCGGTTTTTCGATTCTGCAAGAAGCCATTCTCGAGGAGGCCTTCCCGGCAGCCACCGTCGCCGTCACGCACCACGGAAGCCTGATCGCTCTCAAAGCCCTCGGCCACTTCACCTTCAAACCCAACCCGCTAACGGAAGAAATTGCGCCGGAAATGACCGAGCGTGCCCCGCGCTTCTCGCGTTCTTCGCGAGAGCGTGGGGATTTTGATTTCCAGGCTACCAAAGCAGAAGCGAGTTCCCCATTTCCCGCGTTCTTTGCGGGAAATGGGAACGACGCTGTCAATCCCTCCACACTCTTCGACCTAGCCTCTCTCACTAAAGTAGTCGCAACCACGCCGATGGCCATGCTCCTCTATCAGCAAGGCTTACTCGATCTCGACGCTCCCGTTGCTGCGATCCTCCCGGAATTCACGACGGACGCGGAAAAAGATCTCCGCCGTCACGACGTAACGATCCGCATGTTGCTCTCTCACTGTTCCGGCCTGCCTGCCTACGAAAAACTATTCCTGAAGGCCCGCAGCCGCTCCGAACTCGTCCAAGCCGCCTTCACCACTCCACTAAGCGCTAGTCCCGCCACCCGCGCCGAATACAGCGACATCGGATTCATTATCCTCGGCATCGCCCTGGAACGCTTAGCCGACGAGCCTCTCGACCGCTTCTGCCAGCGCGAAATCTTCGCCCCGCTAGCCATGACCAACACCGCGTTCAATCCGCCGCCGGAAATCCGCGCACAAATCCCCCCTACCGCCGACGAACGAGAAGAACCAAAATGTGGCGCGGGCACTCTTGCCCGCGAAATGCAGTCAGCACGACGACCGCAGAGCGCAATCCACCCCTCAGCCCGTAGCACCTTCCGTCAAAGAATCATCCAGGGCGAAGTCCAGGATGAAAACGCCAGCGTGCTAGGCGGCGTAGCTGCCCACGCTGGACTCTTCTCCACCGCCGCCGACCTCGCAAAATTCGCCCACGCCATGCTCCACGGCGGACGCCCCATCCTCCGCCCCGAAACTATCTCCCTCTTCACCCGCCGCGAATCCGCGCCCACCGGCACCTCGAGAACCTTGGGTTGGGACATGCCCAGCAGCCCGTCGCAATCCGGAAAATATTTTCCCGCACAATCCTTTGGCCACCTCGGCTACACCGGCACCTCCCTCTGGATCGATCCCTCCCGCCAACTCTCGATCACCCTTCTCACCAACCGCACTTGGCCCGACTGCTCCAACCAAGCCATCAAAAAACTCCGCCCCAAATTCCACGACGCCATAATCGAAGCGCTAGCTGACTAAGATCGCATCGTTGCGAAACGGACTGGAGGATTTGTGGCTGAAGGGGGTCTTGGGCAGGCCCAGACAGACCTTGACTCGGCACAGATGGATTTTGGGTGGGGCAGCGCTTCCAGCGCTGCGATATGAGCACTGAAACTGAAGATGAATTTCGGCTTAGCCGCTGAGGTACTTACCTCGGCCCGCAACGGTTAAAATGAACGCTCTGGCATGAATCTGGAAAGGCTTCAAACTTTGAAACCAAATCCCCCTCTCCGCCGCCTCCGCACTGAACAATCCAACGAGGCCGCCCTCGACCTCGACCGCAAGTCTTCTCTCGAAATCGCCACCATCATCAACGCCGAAGACGCCACCGTCGCGCTCGCCGTAACTCGCGCCCTGCCTCAGATCGCCCGCGCTATCGATCACGTCACCTCCGCCCTCCGCCGCGGTGGACGCCTCATCTACGTCGGCGCCGGAACCAGCGGCCGCATCGCCGCCCTTGACGCGGTCGAAATCCTCCCCACCTTCAACACCGACCGCGTCCACTTCATCATCGCCGGAGGCGCAAAGGCCCTGGCCTCCGCCTCCGAAATCAGCGAAGACGACAAGAAAGCCGGCCGCAAAGAAATGTCCCGCCACAAGCCCACAAAAAATGATGTCATCATAGGCATAGCCTCCAGCGGACGCACTCCTTTCACCGTAGCCGCCCTAACCGAAGCCCGCCGCCGCGGAGCCAAAACCATCGCCCTGACCTGCAATCCCAATTCCCCGCTCCAACGTGCCGCCCATTTCGCCATCGTCACTCAAGTCGGCCCCGAAGTCCTCGCCGGATCGTCCCGCATGAAAGCCGGCACCGCCCACAAAATGGTTCTCAACATGATCTCCACCGCAGCCATGACTCACCTCGGCTACGTGTACGGGAACTTGATGGTCAACGTCTCTCCAAAAAATGAAAAGCTGATCCAGCGCGCCATCGCAATCCTCGAGCACGCCACCGGAGCCGACCACGCCGCCGCGATCCAGGCCCTCAAAGCCTCCGGCAATCGCACCCCCGTTGCATTGGTCATGCTAGCCGCCGGAGTCTCTCGTGCCGCAGCCCTCGCCGCTCTGAAGAAAGCAAACTCCAACGTCCGCCACGCCATCGCGAATGCAAAACCGTAAAGCCACCGTCTGGAATCGCACCAGAACCCCAACGAGTTCCCGCCAAGGAACCAAGCAGCATCGCGAGAATTTCCTCGGCTTTCGAACGCGGTCCCTTAGGGACCTCACCACCTTCGCTCACCTCGCAAGATCTTGCATATTGCACATCAACAAAAGTTCGGTTAGCATTTGGTCCTCCCCCACGCGCACAGGCCAGCCAAAACTCTACACGGAGGACACCCGGATGTCGCACAAGAAGTGTTCACATTCCCCGAGCGTTGCGGTGCTTAGCATCGTAACTACGACGGTATTGGTGTTCGCTGCGAGCGCCGCAGCGCAGAAGGAAACCGTGCTGCTAAAGTTCGAGACCACCAATCTGACGGGTGGCGTGTTTCCTATCGGGGGCTTGATCTTTGATGCCGAAGGTAATCTATACGGGACAACCTCCATCGGTGGCACTTACCGGGACGGCACGGTCTTCGAGCTAGCGCTTAACGCGCAAGGGGCTTGGACGGAAAAAGTTCTCCACAGCTTCAAATATGACAACGGCAAAGACGGATCCGGTCCCGTTGGCAACTTGGTTATGGATAAGGACGGCAACCTTTACGGCATCACCATCTCAGGCGGTTCCGTATCCTCGTGCTTTACCGGTCCTTGCGGCGTAGTGTTCGAGCTGACGCCCGCCGCGGGTGGGAACTGGAATGAGAAGATTCTCCACAACTTCGGCCAGGGCAAGGACGGTTTTGATCCTGTCGCTGGTTTAGTACTCGATTCGGCAGGCAACCTCTACGGAACCACCCAGTTCGGCGGCAATGGGCCTTGCTTGGGCAGCTTTGCGGTTGTAGGCTGCGGAGTGGTATTCGAGTTGTCGCCCGCGGCGGACGGGAGCTGGACGGAAAAGATCCTGCACGACTTCCAAGGCCCGGACGGTTTTGGCCCTCAGGCTGGCCTCGTTCTTGACGCTCAGGGCAATCTCTACGGCACCGCATTTTACGGCGGACACAACCCCATTTGTTACCGCGGAGGTGGCTTTGGCTGCGGCAACGTTTTTGAGTTAACGCCGAAAGTGGGAGGACAATGGATTGAGAACGTTCTGCACGAGTTCGGCATCGGCAACGACGGGACATTACCCGAAGGCAATCTAGTATTTGACTCCTCCGGCAATCTTTATGGCACGACCCTGCGTGGCGGCGTCAATGGGAGCGGAACGGTCTTCGAGTTATCTCCCCGTACAGGTGGAGGTTGGACGGAAAAAGTTCTGCATGATTTCAATCAAAATGGCTCGGATGGGTATAACGTCTATGCTGGCGTGACACTCGATATGTATGGCAACCTTTACGGAACCACAGCATTGGGCGGCACGGGTGCTGGCTGTGACGGAAACGGCTGCGGCACCGTGTTCGAACTGAAACCTGCAGCCAGCGGGGCCTGGGTCGAGTACATACTCTACGAATTCAGTCTCAATCAGGGGACTAACCCCCCTAGTGGGCTGATTCTGGATTCCTACGGCAACCTCTACGGCGTCACCGAGTTCGGCGGCACGAGCTTGTGCACCTTCGGAACTAAGACAGTCGTTGGCTGCGGGACGGTGTTCGAGATTACACCCTAGCTGCCAGGTGCAGATGACCACGATCTTGCGGTGCTTAGAACTCGGAACCGTGACTCAGAAGTGCAGCCGACGCCATGTCATCTTGAGCCGGAAACAACAGCGTTGAGGGCGCGCTCCCGCCCGCTGCCTTCCTCTTGCCAAGGGCCGTGCCCTCTCGATTACCCACCCCACCACCATTTCCCCGCTAAAATAATCCGTACTCCAAATCTCATGGACAAACTAGTAATCCGCGGCGGCTCCCCACTCCTAGGCACTGTTCGCGTCAGCGGCGCAAAAAATGCCGCACTCCCCTGCATGGCCGCCGCTCTCCTAACCGACGAACCGGTCATCCTCGAAAACATCCCGCAAGTCCGCGACATCCAAACCACGCGCAACCTGCTAGCCGCCATGGGTGCAGAGGTCGAACTCGGCTACGGACGCGCCCAGCACCGTACCACCATCCACTGCAAGAATCTAGCCAGCCCAGAAGCGTCTTACGAGTTAGTAAAAACGATGCGCGCCTCCACACTCGTCCTGGGACCGCTGATCGCGCGCTGCGGCCGCGCCCGCGTCTCGCTCCCCGGCGGCTGCGCCATCGGACAGCGCCCCATCGACCTCCACATCAAAGGCCTCGAACTCCTCGGAGCAAAAATCACGCAGGAACACGGCTACGTAGAAGCCGCTGCCACCCGCCTCAAGGGCGCAGAAATCGTCTTCGACAAAATCACCGTCACCGGAACTGAAGACCTGCTGATGGCCGCCACTCTCGCCGAAGGCGAAACCATTCTTCAGAACGCCGCCCGCGAACCCGAAGTCGCCGATCTAGCCGCCCTGCTCAACAAAATGGGAGCCCACATCGAAGGCGCCGGCACGCCCACCATCCGCGTCAAAGGCGTGACCAAACTAAAAGGCGCAAAGCACCGCATCATCCCCGACCGCATCGAAGCCGGCACTTTCCTGATCGCTGGAGCCCTCACCGGCGGCGACCTCAAGATCTCCGGCTGCGATCCCGCTCACCTCGACGCCATCCTCAGCAAACTCAAAGAGGCCGGCGTCAAAACCAAAACCACCGCCGACTCCGTCCGCGTCATGGGCGACAATCCCTTCACCGCCTCCGACCTCAACACCGAAGAGTATCCCGGCTTCCCCACCGACATGCAGGCGCAATGCATGGCTCTCGCCACGCAAGCCGAGGGCACCTCCACCATCACGGAAAATATTTTTGAGAACCGCTTCATGCACGCCCAGGAATTGGTCCGCATGGGCGCCAACATAAAAATCGAAGGCCGCCGCGCCGTAGTTGTGGGAAAGACTCAGCTAAGCGCCGCCGCGGTCCTGGCCTCCGACCTGCGTGCCTCAGCATCGCTGGTTCTGGCTGCCCTGGTCGCCGACGGCGAAACCATCATCGACCGCGTCTACCACATCGACCGCGGATACGAAAAAATCGAAGAGAAGTTAAAAGCCGTCGGCGCCCAAATCCGCCGCATCGGCAACATGCTCCCGTAAGAATCCTCTCTAGCTCTCTGTCATCCTGCGCGAAGTCGAAGGATCCCTTTCACTGCCGTACTACCTGCGACTCCGCAAGGAATTTCCATTCCTGCGCCGACGTTTCCCCTTCCGCCTCTTCCCTTCCCCCTGCCTCTCATGCGCCCTCACAATCGCCGTAATCAATTCCGGGAACCTCTTCTCAATCTCCACACACCGCGGCGTAAGCCGCATCTCCACGCCAATTCGCTCCCCATAAATCAGCCCCGCCTCGCGCAGCGCCTTAAAGTGCTGCGATAAAGTCGACTTGGGAATCCTCTTCTCGCTAACCTTCAAAAAGTTAGAACAAATCTGCGGACTCCCCGCCCTCACAATATCGGCAAAAATAGCCGCCCGCACCGGATCCGACAAAGCATGGAGAATCCCCTCTACTGTCACGTCGTCCATCGAAGGGTGGAAAAGAGGCCGCATGCCCCGATCATACTCGCGCCATGGGTACTAGTTCAATAGTTCATATATTCCGAACTAATGAATCGTTAAGCCCCACGCTGCCATCTGATCCAGAAGCACGGCTCAACGCCACCCAAAGGAGTCACATTATGAGCAGCAAACTAAAAGGTAAAGTCGCAGTCGTTACCGGCGCATCCAAAGGTATCGGAGCCGCCATCGCCAAGTCCCTCGCCGCCGAAGGCGCATCGGTCGTCGTGAACTACGCCTCCAGCAAGTCCGGTGCGGATAAAGTTGTCGCCGCCATCACCGCAGCCGGCGGCAAGGCCGTTGCCGTTGCCGGCGACGTCTCTAAAGAAGAAGGAGCCCAGGGGATCATCGCCGCCGCCATCAAAAATTTCGGACGCCTCGACGTGCTAGTTAACAACTCCGGCGTCTATGAGTTCGCGCCCATCGAGTCCATTACCGTCGAATCGTTCCACAAGCTTTTCAACATCAACGTGCTCGGTGTCCTCCTGACCACGCAAGCCGCCGTCAAGCACCTCAAAGAAGGTGCAAGCGTCATCAACATCGGCTCCGGCGTAACCCGCCTCACGCCTCCCAACAGCTCCGTCTACACCGCAACCAAGGGCGCGGTCGACGCCATCACCGGCGTCCTCGCCCGCGAACTCGGCCCCAAGAAGATCCGCGTCAACTCCATCAACCCCGGCATGGTCGAAACCGAAGGTACGGTAAGCGCCGGCTTCATCGGCTCCGACTTCGAAAAAGACCTGATCAAGCAATCGTCCCTGGGCCGTACCGGCCAGCCCGCCGACATCGCCTCCATCGCCACCTTCCTCGCCTCCGACGATTCCTACTGGCTGACCGGCGAACAACTCCTGGCCACCGGCGGCATCCGCTAACCGAAATGTCTTGAGGGTGCCCCGTTTCTTGATCCACCGCTTTTTGCAGGGATACGGATAGGGACGGGGCACGGTTGTCCTTACAAAGGGCCGTGCACTCAGGCGAGGAGGTTCGGGAACAGAATTCCGCGTCGGATCGCAGCAGATGGATTAAGCACGCAGGTAGAGCTGGATTTTCCAGGCCCGCGTCGCATATTCGGATTCGGGTACAAATCCCCCGCGCTACCTCTCCACAACTAGTTCGTATTTCGTAACAAACCCTCAACCTCTCCTTGCAGCCATCCCGCGAAAAGTATATTGTCACGCTGCTGATCTACTCCGCCACGGTTCGCACCGTCCTTTTAGGAGTTCGAACATGCGCCTGGCTCGCATTGTCATCTCTCAAATCTCCCTCCTAACTCTGTTCTGTGCATGCGCCACGGCGCAAACCGCCGCACCCGTCCCCGCCAAAAAACCTCCGGCCAGGCCCGCTCCCAAGCCACCGGCCCCAAAAAAGTATTTGCTCGAAATCTATTCCATCCCCTTGCCCTGCATCACTCCGGCGTTTTATCCGCAGACCGTCGCCGCGCCACCGGCCCCAGCGCCGGCAGCGTCCTCGGCCTGTCCCGACGACTCGCAACTGCCGGTGCCTTCTTCCACCACCGCTGCCGATATCGTCAAAATCATCGCATCCGATTCTTCCTACTCTTCCTATGATTTCGCCGCCGTAGGCCTCGACAAGGTCGCAATCTATAAAAAGGACACGCCACCTGACCCCAGAAGGCCGCGGGATCCCACCCTCGCTGCCATCGAAAACACGATCAAAGCCGCCGCAGCCACGCCCTCTCTCCAGTACCTCAAAGTGATACGGGTGCCCCATGGCGCCGCCAAACAGTCGGCAGCTTTGGTCAATGCTCTCAGCGCCGGCAGCATTACTGCCACCCCGCTCGATGGCGACAGCAGTACTTCTATCCTCCTCCAGAGCAAGACCGTACCGGGAGAAAAGCTCATCGCATACCTCGAGCAGCGCATTTCTCGCTTGGAGCAATTCCCCGCTCCTCCAACCCAGCGTCTCTTCTACCTAAATGCCAACGAGATCGTGAGAACTCTCTCCCCCTCCAGCGACGCAGGAGGCGACAAGCCTAGCTCCGACAAATCCGCCTCCGACAAGCCTTCTACCGACAAAACCAGCCCAGATAAGGGTTCCAAGAAGACGGACGCCTCCGCCTCGAAAGACGCAAAAAAATCATCCGACGCCTCCGCCTCGGACGACCAGTCCTCCGCCGACTCCGACACCTCCGACGAATCGGCACAGAAACCCGCTCCCGCAACCACCGATTCCTCTCCCAAGCCGCCCACCATAAAAGCCGTCAACGACATGCTCGTCTACTCCAACGAAGACGGCTCCGACCGAGGCATCTTCGAATACCAGCGCCTGTTGGCCAGCCTCGATCTTCCCCGTCCGGAAGTCCTGCTTAATGTGTGGGCCTTGCAAGTCAGTTCTCGCGACTACAGAGTCACCAACTCCGAGGCGGAAGCTGTCCGACGCGCCGTCGCCCAACACAATCAACTTCTACAGGATGCCATCGAAAGTGGCTGGTCTTTCCTCGACCAACAGATGCGGCGAGCAACATTCTTCAACCCACAGTTCTATAACTACATTGCTCAGAAGTTCGCCGTGAATCCACGCTTCGAGTTCGAGTCAAAAAAGGATTTCAATCACATCGAAACGGTTCGCCGGGCGTGGGGCTGGTGCGATCCTGATAAATACTGCCTCGGCTACAGTCATGTCTTCGAACCACTGCGTCCCACCCTCACCAACATTCTTCTAGCCATTATCGCCGCCAACAAACCGACCGAGATCGCTCAACAGACGATTCAGAGCATGGAGGGCGACTGTCTGCCGGGCACAACTCAGCCTGCCGAAACGCCATGTCCTCTAAGCCCCCAACTTCCACTGCCGAGCGCCGACGCGGATCAAGGCCAAGTTGATAAATTTCGCCAGTGCATCTCCGACCGGACGCGCGAAATCCAAACCGCCATCGCGGAGAATGCAGCCGATGATTGTGAACTCGCCGACCGCCTTGCCCTCGCCGCGCAGGTTCAATCTCTGGCTGCGGGCCGCCCCGAGCGCTTGCAGTTGAATTGCTTCAGGAAACAGGCTCGGACCACCCATTTCGGTTTGCTTCGCGCCGCCGTCGCTGACTTCCTATTCAATTACAAATGGTCTATCCAGTATCCCCACAGCTTCATCCCTTACGACCTCAGCCAGAGCGCCCAGGAACTCGACGCCGAACTCAACCCGCTCATCCTCGCCTTCAACCGTGACGTCTCCGCCGTTACCCAATCCCTGCAGAGCGAGATGGAATGCAAGTATCGCTCAACGCCCCATCCCGGTTGGTTCGGCAAGAGTGACGAAACCTTTCTCAACGACGGGATGATCGCCGTCCGGGGCATCAGCGGCGTCGAAAGCATCGTCGATACCGTGACCCAAAGCTATTTCGATGCCACCAAGCCGCCCAATCTCACCGACCTGGTAAAGTCCGTCGCCGACGCCGAAAAAAATCTTCCCGGCGTGCTCAAGAGCAACCTCAGCGCCAACGAAGCCGCCGTGCTGCTGGGCGCCCTAAACTCCGTCCAGCCCGCCCAGGCCAGAATCGGACGCCAGCTCAAGCTCGACATCACTCCCCACGCCCTCGCCGGAGCATCCCACGCCGAACTCGATGTCAAACTCACAGCCGAGGAAGCCGGCAACCCCACCGTCTACACCGCCGACAAGAGCAGCGATGACACGCTCTCCCGCGTCGCCACTCACGACACGACAACCAAAGTCCGTGTCGAATCGTTAAAGCTCTTCGAGGTCTCCGCTTTCTCCGCCATGCTGCAACATCCCCGTTCCAAGTTCCCGCTCCTCCCGCCGTTCTTCGAGCTCCCCTATTTCGGTAGCTTTATCAGCTACCCCGTCCACGGTGCCCGCGTCTATCACCGCAGCACCGCCATCGTAAGCGCAGTCATCGTTCCAACCGCCTTCGACATCGCCAACGTCATCGACTTCACCGATGACCGAGTCTGCCATCCCGTCGATTCCACACAACCTTCCGCACCGACTTCCACCACCTCTCATGGCTACACCTGCTCAGCCGCCGCTTCGCCCGGTGACTTCGCCCCCCTTCCTCTTCGCAACTTCCACAAAGCCATGGTTCAATGCCTGGCCACCGAACAGCAAACCTCACAAACCGGCACCCAGGCCCCGGATCTGGCAGCCCCGGTCACCAATCCCGTAACCTGCGCCGCCCTCAACTTCTCCACCGTCCCACCCAGCCAATGACTACATCCGTCTACTCATAGGTAAAGCCCTGGGGCTGGCACCTTTGCAGCGCGCAACTGAGGCTGCCCCAGGCCCTTCCGCCGCCATCTCACTATGCAAATTCTTTCATCTTGACAACGCCAGACCCTGCTGGAAGAATGTCGCCTTCCCTGGGGATTGGCTGCGGACCTCCTCCCGCAGAATCAACAACGTCAAGCTCATCTCTGCGATGCCCTGAATCTCTCGGGTTGGAGGAGTTTTATGCGCCACTTCTGTACTCCACGCTTTGCCTCACTTGCTGTCGCCGGCTTGGCACTATTCCTGGCATCGGCTTTGTTTGTGCTCCCATCGGCTTTTGCGGCGGAGACGCAAGCGCTGGCGCGAAAAACAAGAACAAAAACAAAAACGAAGACCACGCTCGTCCCAGGCAACACAATCCACGTCCCTGCGGACCAGCCCACCATTCAAGCCGGCATCAACGCCGCTTCCAATGGCGATACCGTCCTGGTCTCTCCCGGAACCTACACCGAAAACATCGACTTCATGGGCAAGCAGATCACGGTCACCAGCGTCAGCGGTCCAGCCGTCACCATCATCGACGGCGGCGGTTACAACACCAACTTCTCCGCGACTGTTAATTTTTCCACCAACGAGACAGCAAACTCGATCCTGAGTGGATTCACCATCCAGGACGGCCAGTCCAGCGATATCTTCATCACTAACGCCGCACCCACTATTCAAGGCAACGTGATTCAAGGTAGCTCATTCCTTGGCAATTGCTACAACAATGGCTACTGCGAGGATGGCATCGATCTTTGGCAGGGCGCAGCGGCCCTGATCCAAGGCAATCTGATCGTGATCAATGGACAGGAGGGAGTCTCCACCAATGGAGACAGCGGCACGCAGGTCTTGGGCAACATCATCGCCTACAGCGGCGACGCCGGAGTTCAGTTTGGGAACGCAGGCGGCACTGAACTGATCCAGCAGAATTCAATCTTTGGCAATTACAATGGGGGAATTGTCTACGGGTCCTATAGCAGCACCGGCAGCGCGTCAATCATTCAGAACCTGGTTTACGCAAACCTCGGGCCCGGGGTGCAATGGCAATCGGCGCCTTTTGCCCTCATCAGCAACACAATTGCAAATAACGGTCCGGGCCAGTTCAATAACTGCTGCAGTCTGGCCACGGAGGCCGCGGGCACGATCACGAATCAGGTCACGATTCAGAACAACCTGATCGTTGCCGACCAAAGTCTCCCAGCGTTCGATTGCTACTACCTGCCACCCGCAGCCGCGTGGACAAACAATGACGTCTTCGCCGCGAACAACACCGCGTATACCAGCGAGTGCGCCGACCCCACCGGAACCAACGGCAACCTCGCCCTCGATCCCCAGTTCGTCGATTTACTCAGCTCCAATTTCCACATTCAATCCACTTCCCCGGCCGTCAAGGCCGGCACCATCTCCGCGCCCAACGAGCCCGCCCAGGATTTCGACGGCGATCCGCGCGAACTAAACGGCGCCATCGACATCGGCGCCGACGAATACAATTCGCCCACCTCCCTTACCGTCTCCTCCTACTTCCTGCGCTTCGGAAACCAGGGCGTCGGCAGCATCAGCACGCCCCAAATCGTCACCCTCACCAACAATGGCAGCAGTCCAGTCACCATCAACCTGATCGCCACCGGTCAAAATTTCATTCAGACCAACAACTGCGGCAGCAGTCTGGCCAGCCAGTCCAATTGCCAGATCAACGTCAGCTTTGCCCCCATATACGGAGGACCCCTCAACAGCGTGCTCGGCATTTTCACCAGCGCCACGCTCAACCCTCAGGCCATAGGACTGGCTGGCAATGCGATTCCAGCCGCCATTTCCATCAATCCCTACGGGCTCCAGTGGTACAACCTGATCATCGGAACCAGTTCCACTCAAACCATGACCATCACCAACCCTGGCTCGACTCCTCTGTCGATCACCAGCATTGTCTACACCGGCGCCGCCGATTTCTTGGAAACCAACAACTGCCCGCTCGCCCCCAACACCCTGGCGCAAAATGCCTTCTGCACCGTGACCGTAACTTACACACCCACAGTCACGGGCAACGAGAGTGGCAACGTCCTGGTGACCGATAATGCCGATGGACAGGATAATCTCTGGGTATACGGGAACGCGTTCAGCGCGGGCATCGCGACCCTCTCCCCCTCTAGCTTAACTTTCCCGACGACTGTTATTGGGCAAAGCAGCGCGCCACAAACTGTTACTCTTTCCAACACCGGCACAGGCACCCTCGGCAAAATCAACATCTATGCCTCCTACAGCGACTTTCCCATCAGTAATAACACTTGCCCCACAAGCTTGGCCCCGGGCGCGAACTGCACTTTTGCCATAGCTTTCGCTCCCTTTTACCAGGGAACTGACTCGGGCTATGTGAGTGTGTACGATGACGCCACCCAATATCCAACTTCAATGACCCTCACCGGATCGGGAACCGCCGCCGTCCCCACAATCACTTCCCTTTCGTTCTCCAGCGCGCCGTCCGGATCGCCCGACACCCAGATAATAATCAACGGCACCGGATTCCTTTACGGCTACAACAATACCGGCACCCAAGCCCTGTGGAACGGCACCGTCATCTCAACCTATCAGTACGTCTCCGGCACCACCCAGATCTACTTCACCATCCCCGCATATCTGCTTACCACCGACGGCGTCAACCAGATCACCGTCACCACTCCCGCCCCCGGCGGCGGAACTTCCAACTCCATGCCCTTTACCGTGTACACTCCGCTCAACTACGTCGCAAGAACCTCAACCTATACCTACACCACCATCACCGGTACCAACTTGAACCTGGTCTGGACCTACAACGGCGCTTCCGCGCAGATCACTTCCCCCTTCGCCATCCAGTTCGGCGGCGGCAGCTTTACCACGTTAACCGTGGCATCAAGTGGAACCATCTCCTTCAGCGCCTACACATCCGAATGGAACTCTCCCATTCCTAATTCCTATGTGCCCACCCTGGTTGCGCCCTTCTGGGATCAGCTCTATCCCTTCGGCACCGGCACCGATAACAACGTCTTCTGGGAAGTGCTCGGCACAGCCCCCAACCGCCAACTCGTGATCGAATGGCGGGACGTGGGTTATTGCTGCGAGAGCACCAACACCATCAAATTCCAGGTTGTGTTTCTCGAAGGCAGCGGCAATTTCTACTTCAACTACGCAAATACATCTTTCGGCAAGACGTACCGCAGCAACAATGGCGCCACTGCCAGCGTAGGCGAGCAGGTCTCCGCTATATTAGGGACGCAGTTCAGCTACTACAAGCCGCTTCTGAAGAGTAAGTCGTCTATCCTGTGGCAGCCCTCAAATCCGTCCGCCACGTTATCCACCAGCACCGTCGGATTCGGCTATCAGCAAATCGGCGGACCCGCCACGCCGCAGTCCTTCACTTTAACCAACGGTGGCCCGCAGTCGCTGTCAATTACCAGCGTCACGGTAAGCAATCCCGATTTCACTCAGTCCAACAATTGCCCGGCCACGCTAACCCTGGGCAAGAGTTGCAAATTCACCGTCACCTTCAAGCCCAGTCTGCCGTCGGCGGAAACCGCCACGTTGACCATCAACGACAATGCCACCAACTCGCCTCAGATCGTAACCATGACCGGAATCGGCACGGTTACCTCGACCTTGGTCTATCCAGGTCTGGTTAACTTCGGCAGCGTCAAGGTGGGTACCACCAGCACTCTGCCGGTGATCCTGGCGAACGCATCAAACAAAGCGATGACGATTCAGTCAATCACCGTGACCCCAAGCGCCTACACGGTGAGCAGCAACTGCGGAACATCGCTGGCCCCGAGCCTGAGTTGCACCGTGAATGTCACCTTCGCTCCCACGTCAACAGGAAACGTTTCCGGCTCGCTTTCCATGGGATTGAACGGTGCCAAGTCAAAAGCAGAGTCAAAACTGTCCGGCTCAGGGAGTTGATCATCTCGTCAGAACTTCAGGTCGATCACCAACCCTTTGTTTGCGGTTCGGGAGCAAGCAACCCTACTCTGTCTGTCATCGGCAACATGCTCCCCTAGCAATCAGTTTCAGTTTTGTCATCCTGAGTGGAGTGTCCGCTTCGCGAAGCGAAGCGGACACGCAGTCGAAGGATCCCTTTCACTCTTCCACCGCCACTGTCCCCGCGAGGAATTCTCGTGGACGAACCGATTTTTCATTTCTCCGTTTGACATCCCCAACCCCTGAGACTACTGTCATTGCAATCAATGAGCGGGACTCTCTCTGGAGGGACGGCTTTCACTTCCGTCGGTTGTTCCCTCTCTCAGCTTCCTCTGAAGTACGAATAGATTGCGCTGGCAACTCATTGCCGACGCATCGTGCGGATAGAGTCGCATCGGTAAACCGGCATAGGCCGGATGGGCCATCTGTTCATTTCACTAAGGGGATCCACAATGCCTCACCGCCTCCGCTCGCTTTCGATCATGTCATCCCTCTTTCTTTGCTTTGCAGGCCTTGCGGCAGGACAGGTCAGCCCCGGCACTCCATCGTTCTCGGCGTATGACAGCCACGAAATTGATACTGTCAATCTGCTGAACAACAACATATTGTTAAGCTCGCCAGTCGTGTCTAAGCCTGGAGCTTTCCCGGTATATGTCAAGATGTGGGGAAATTACTCCATCTTCAATACAGGAACCGTCGCACAGCCAACCAGCCTCTACTGGAGTACCAAGTTGCAATTCACAGGAAACGACGTTTGGTCGGGTGATTTTGAGATTCTAAATACCTCGACATATAACGTTCCTTGTCCTGGTGGGGGCATCACCATAAAATTCACTAATTGGACGCTGACTTCTGCTGACGGTGCAGTACATCCTTTTCCCTCTGCCTCATACGCGGACGTCGCAGGGTGTTTGGCTGGATCAGGTTTTACGTCCGCTGCGACTGACAATAGCGGCTATATTTTGGTAGTGCCGCCCACCGGAACAGCCGAAAAGGTGTACAGGCCTAACGGAATGCTACTTGATCAAATTGGTTCTCCTACAATTACAGATTCCAACGGAAATACCGCTACCCTGAGCAACGGCTCAATCACAGATACCTTAGGTACAACCAATATTAATTTCAGCACTTGGGGACCCGTCTCCTGGAAAGATGTAAACGGCGGGAGTCCTCAAGTCAGTTTAACCAATTCAACCACGGTACATGTGAAGACCACTTTTACCTGTACAGGTCTCAATAATTTAGATGCAACCAACCAAACTCTACCATCAAGTGTAACTTTTCCTGATGGTACCTCATTGGGAATAACTTATGAAGGAACACCGGGAAATACAGGTGACTATACCGGCAGACTATATCAGCTTACGTTGAGGGAAGGCGGTACGGTTACCTACACGTACAGCGGTGGGTCCAATGGGTTGGATTGCACTTATCTTAATCCGCCGACGCTGACGAGGAAGCTGGCGAATGGAGACGTTACGACCTACACGCTCACTCATTCACTTATCAGCGGTTCCAATTACAAAGCTGTGAACGTCGTGCATGATCCGGGAGGAAACGAGGCTGAGTATACGTTTACCGGTTTCACAAGCGCGGGAGTCTCAGGGACGTACGGTCAGGTGTTGACGCAGGTCAGGAGGTTTAAAGGAACAGTTGGCGCGGGGACGCTCCTTACGACCGACGAATACTGCTACAACGGGGCTGCAGGAAGTTGCGACACGGCTCACGTAACATTGCCGGTAACCGAAATGGACGTGTATCATACGATATACGGTATGTCTAACGCGTCAAGAACGAAGACCACCTATGACTCCTACGGGAACGTGACATACTCTGGTCAGTACGATTTTGGGGTGAGTAGCCCTTCGAGAGACGTAACGGTCACATACGGAACATGCACTGCTAACTGCACAAGTGCTACGCCTACCATTGGATCAATCGGATCGTACATTTACGACAAGGTAGGCAGAACTGTTAGTACGGCAGGGGGCAGCACGATAGCTGACACCCGGTATGAGTATGATTCAAAGGGTAATTTAACTAAGAGCCATTTGTGGACAGGGTCAACATATATTGGGAACACAATAGCGAATGTCTATAACCCGAACGGAACGCCTAGTACGATTTACGACCTATCGAACAATCCGACGACCTATCTATACGAAAGCACGAAGTACAGCGATGGATGCGGTAGTGTCACCAACTATCCGTTTGCAACGAAGATCTCGACGGGGGGATTGAGCACATCGGCCACCTACGACTGCACGGGCGGCGTGCAGTTGACCTCTGTGGACGCCAACGGCAACACCACCACCTACGGCTATGTAAACAGCTCCGGTACACCGGACCCCTTTTGGCGTGTAATGTCGGTGACCGACCCATTAAGCAACAAGGTCTGGAAGACCTACCCCAGCGGATCGTCGCCAACCACCATCAACAGCAGCTTCACGTTCAACTCCGGCAACTCAATCCAGAACACGACTGGCACGATGGACGGCTACGGACGCACGATTAACGCGCAGACCCAGCAGTCGCCCTCTGCCGCGAACTACGATACCGCTTCGCCCGTCTACGGTTGGTCCACGAACTACCGGACAGTGGCCACTTCACTACCTTGCACAACCACGCAAGGCAGTACGTGTGGCACGGTTCATACCGACTACTACGATCCGCTAGGGAGGCTGTACCAGGGAGTCACGAACAGCAACGAAACGGTGACCCACACCTATACCCAGAACGACGATCTGATAGTGCTGAGTCCGTTCCCAACCAACGAGAATAATAAGCAGGTGCAGAAAGAATACGACGGCCTCGGGCGGCTGACAAAATCCTGCGCCATCGGCAATGGCTCTAGCACCCACTGCGGCCAGAACACCGGCTCGGCGAACGGCCTAACCACCTCGTTCTCCTACACATCGGCCACCGGCAGCACTACGACGACCACGACACGCGGATCACAAACACGCACCAATACCTATGACGCGCTCGGTCGGTTGACGCAGAAGGTCACGCCCGAGGGCGGGACGTGGACGTACTATTACGATACAACTAACAGTTCCTACTGCCCCACCGGATACAAGGGAGCATCTGGGCAACTGTTAGCGGTTTTTGACGCGAATGGGAATGAACTCTGCTACGCTTACGACTCGCTAAACCGCGTGACGGGAGTGAACGCAAATGGTACAACTTGCCGCCACTTCTACTACGACAACTCCACAGGATATTCGGGAACCATCCCCACAGGCATCTCGATCACCTATCCGTACGGACGCATGGTCGAGGCGGTGACCGACACCTGCGCAAGCGGAACGCTGAAGACTGACCTGTGGTTTAGCTACGACAAGGACGGGCATGTCCTGGACCAGTGGGAAAGCACGCCAAACAGCACTCAGTACTATCATTCCATCGCGACCTTCTACGGCAATGGCGCGGTGAACACCGTACAACTTGCGTCGCCAAGCTTTTATACCCAAACATACGGGCTGGACGGCGAGGGCAGATGGACCAGCCTTGAGACTTCCACCACCACCACGCCCATGGTAAGCAGCACAACCTACAACGCCGCCGGCCAGCCCACGAATATCTATATCGGCAGCACGTCGAACACCGACCAGGACGACTACACCTACGACTCCAACACGGGCCGCATGAAGACCTGGACGTTCAAGGTCAACTCAGTAACGGACGTTGGAACGCTGACCTGGAATCCGAACGGCACCTTAAACAACCTGGCGATCGTGGACGGGTTCAACTCGGGCGGCTCGCAGACCTGTTACTTCAACCCTTCCTCCGGCACTGGCATGGGCTACGACGATTGGGGACGCTTGCTGAACGACGACTGCGGCCCCGGAGGCTGGGGGCAGACGTTCAGCTATGACCAGTATGACAACCTGACCAAGGCCGTCATCAGCGGACGCACCGGCATTACCTTCAACCCCGGCTACAACTTGGCCAACAACCAATACGCCAGCAGCTTCGGGGCGTCCTATGACTCCAACGGCAACCCGACGAACGATACCTTCCACGTCTACGAATGGAACGAGTTCTCCAAGATGAAGTCGGTCGACCGCACCGGAACAAACTGCGCCACCAGCGGAGAATGCATTGTCTACGATGCGCTTGGACGCATGGTGGAAATCGACACCGGCCCTAACAGCACGGAAATCTGGTATACACAGGGGGGCGCTAAGGTCTTCATGTCCAGAGCAGTGCTTAGCTATGCCTACTGGCCCGCACCCGGCGGCGGCACGATCCTGGACACGGGCAACGGTAGCACCACATACTACGAGCACAAGGATTGGCTCGGCAGCGCTCGAGTTTCATCTTCAGTCAATGGACGTGTGATTATTGACGACCGGGCATTCGCGCCCTACGGCGAAATCTACGACAACTTCGGCTCGACATCGCAACGGGAAAACATTTTCGGCGGCGGCATGATCGAAGGCGTGGTCACCGGCACGTTCGACACCCCGAACCGTGAATACAACGGTGCCGCCCAGGGCCGCTGGATATCGCCCGACCCAGCAGGAGCGGGATGGAACCAATACGCCTACGTGATGAACAATCCACTGAGTTCCGTAGATCCGCTGGGATTGTGGACGGGTTCAGGTGGTGTTGGCTGCATAGGTAAACCAAATGGTGCTACGATCAACGGTGGAACTTGCACCGGAAACCCTTATGGCAGTCCTAACGGTCAATGGGGTGATCCGTTCAGCATCCAGATTTTGGCGTACATCCCGGGATACTTCCAACTAGGTCCTGAGGGTACGGACGGTTCTTATGATGGTGGCTGGTGGGTTCCGGGATACTTTACCTGGCAAGGCCTCGCCAACCCGCCAACAGATGACGCGAGCTCCGCAAACAAACAGATAAACAAAACTTGGCGCAAGACCTTTCCATGTAATAAGAGCGCCACCCAGGTGATGTCGGCTGTGCAGAACGATATGGGCCAGTTTGCAGACAATAATGGGTTCTTTGCGGCGAACTTTCCTGACCAACCCCTCACGACGGGCGGACAATACTCAATCCAGGCCGGCATAACGATGATGTCAAATGATGCCTTGTCGAACCCTGTGACTTTCGGCATGCTCCGCGTGACCAACCTTGTAGTAAATGTAACCTCGGAATCTGCGAATGGCTGGACCTTTACAACCGTGCCGTCGCAGCACTTCTTCGACGGCACAGTTTCGTTTTCTTCCACCGATGCGGGTAACGGCAGTATTACATTTTCGGTCGGAGTCAATGCGAACTGGGTAAGCCCGTTCACGCACTACACGATCGGCTCGGTGATAATGGCTGGGGAGAACTCCACATGGAACAACATGGTGAGTAATGTTCAGGCTTACTGCCAGGCGCCGGTCGGGAGTTGAAGAATATGCATATTCAAGCACAGCAAACCTTCTCACGATCACGCAGGGCGGTCAGATCCATAACCTTGTTGAACTTCTTCGTATTCGTGCTGTTCGTGACACCGCCCGCCCATCGTTGGGTAGACCGGGGATTTCTAGCCTTGCGCCCTATTCATTTTGAAGAACCCGTCGGATACTCGCTGGAAATCTGGCTTGTAGGATCTACGCTAGCCGCCACAGCTTTGCTCGCACGGATGATTTGGCAAAGACGAAGAACAATATCGGCAGGTTTGCCGTCGGTATCCTTGAGACTGGAGAAGACACTAGTTGCAGCTTGGTGGCTTGCTGCACTTTGTGCCTGCGCCTATGGATTTATGCTGGGCATGGGGGGCTGAACCCCGGGAACCCCGGGGACAGACGGGACCGGCACCATTTTTGGGCGGAATGCGGGGGCGGAATGCGGAGAAGTGGTCGAACGTTGCTCTTAATAACAAAGGTAACCAGCCCGTAATAGTCGAGAGTGGACACGGAGTAGACTATGGACAGCCACGGACTGGCATTGATACTTTCGAACTCACCTGGATGCTACTTCACCCACCTGAGAAGGCTTGTGTTACTACGTGGGGACCGGGCGGCGCTGACAAGACCTGCGAATAGCGTTACGAAAACAGGTCTTTGCTTCGGAACTGTCCGAACCAGGAACTCATGCTCTTGCAGACGGAATGCGCTACGAAGGGAAATACCGAAATGGCACAATACCGTGATTACCTAGGGTCACACAGAAGCCTACGAGTTGCCCTGATGGTCGCCGGATTCATTGTTGCTTCGTTCTCCTTGTTTATGGGGGCAGGGATATACTCTCTCATTCAATATGGCGACAACCTGCTGATTGCATCTTCCTTTCTCCTCGCACTGATTTTGGATATCGGAATCGGCTGGACGCTTCATCAACACACAGGGCGACGTTTTCGATTGACGATTGCGCTCAGTTCGGCTGGGATCGTAGCGGGGGCGATCGCGACATCGATCTTGGTATGGCGAGGGCACTGGGTTCAGTTAGTCAAGGAGCTCTTGCGTGTGACCTAAACCGGGGGGCGGGTGGCCCAAGCTCTTGATCTCGCTGGCGTCACCAACACAATGGGTGGCGGGTGGCCCAGGTTCTTGATCTCGCTGGCGTCACCAACACAGTGGGTGCCCCGTCCTTGCGTTCTTTGCAAGGGCGGGTACGATGCTGCCGACAGCTTGGCGGTTTTGAACTCGCTGTTCGCGTTCGCGAACATGCAAAACAAATCGGGCCACCCCGCAGGCGGCCCGTTTGGTTAAGCTGATAGCTGACGGCTGAGAGTTAGTCCCCTGCCACCGGCTCTGCAACCTCCGGCTTCGGAGCGCTCGCCCCATTCCCGTTGGTCTTCAAAGCGCCCAAGGGAATGAATCCATTCTCCGCCACCGCCGGCTTCTCCTTCAACACGACTTCGCGATACATCGCAGCCATGCGCGCGTTGTATGCCTCATCATTCTTCTGCGGCCCGCGATGTCCCGCCACCGGAGTCTCCGAATGATCAACCGCCAAAGCCGCCTTCGCATCCCGCGCCCGCTTCTTCTCTTCGCGAGCATTCTTCGCGATCCCCAGATTATCCAGATCGTGCTGCAACTCAGTCGTCACAATATTCTCGCGCAGCAGCAGTGAATGCGACTCGTCCTCCATCTTAACTTTCTTGCCACCCGCAAAAATCTCGTGCCGCCCATGCTCCTCATACCACTTGGTAAGCGTGGCCGTCATGTGCATCTTCTCAATGATGTTCCGCCACCCCACTCCCGTGTTGTAAGCACAGAAAGAAATCTCTCCCTCCTGCGTCGCATAAGGAATAATGCACTGCTCGGTTCTGCGGAAGTCGTAATTAAACAGATCCTGGAACCACATCCCCGCGATGAACAGGAAGTTCCACCGGTCCTGCCGCCGCTTCATCACATCGTCGACAGTCCGGTCCGGACCAACCTTCCCATAATTCTTCCCCGTAGCATTAAAGTTCTTATCAAACTTCCGCAACAGATCCATCAACTTAAAATGCGTAGGCGACTGATACGGATCGTAATTCTTCATCAAACACAACGCCATCCCCACCACAGTCAAAAACTTCCCCCGCGCCGCATCATTCACCTTGGCAATGTCTTTGGCAAGCTGATCCCCCGCCAGGAAAGCAGTAACCGGCACCGCCTCCTTGGTCTCCTTATCAATCATCACCGCCATCCCCGTCCCGCAATTCGGATGACAACCGCAGCTTAGTTGGCCCCAGTCGTTTTTGACGTCGTTGGCGTGCATTAGGTCTGCCCAATCGCTGAAGGTGCCCATGAAAGAAATCGGGAACCAGTCGCGAGATGGTTCGCCTAGGCCGGTTTGATTTTTTACGTCGTGGGCCAGGTGAGAGAGTGTGTAACGCTGGGCTTGGCGGCGGTCGTCGGTGACCGCTTCGTCTCTGCCTGTGAAGCTTACTGGTTGGAAGCTTAGGAAGCTGATCGTCTTTGGATTGTCTAGCGCGAACTTGATTATGCGTCCTACTTGTTCGTTGTTGATGCCGTTTACGATCGTCACTACCGGGACGATTTCTACTCCGGCTTTGTGGAGGTTTTCGATTGCTTTCAGCTTTACGTCGAAGAGGTTGCCTACCATGCGGTGGGCGTTGGCGGCATTGCCGATGCCGTCGAATTGCAAATACGCGTAGCGCATGCCGGCTTCTACTGCTTGTTGGCAGAACTCGAAACTTTTTGCGAATTCGATTCCGTTGGTTGCGGCCTGCACGGAGTTGTATCCGACTTTACGGGCGTAGCGAACTGCGTCGAGGAAGTACGGACTCAGCGTTGGTTCACCGCCAGAGAACTGTACGCTCATCTGACGACGCGGCTTAATGGTGATCGCGTTGTCTAACATCTGCTTGATTTCTTCCCATTGGAGTTCGTGGACGAAGCCGACCTGGTTCGCGTCCATGAAACAGGGATCGCACATCATGTTGCAGCGGTTGGTCAGATCGATTGTGAGCACCGAGCCGCGGCCGTATTTCACAGTCGAAGATCCGTGGTGATGCAGCTTCTCGTCGTTATGGGCGGCGATGTCGCGTCCGGGAAAAACGTCTTCGAGGTGCTTGGAGAAATCGGTGTCGATCGACATCACGTCTTCGAAGTGGCCGTGGACGGGGCAGTCTTTTACCATCAGAATTTTGCCGCCGCGCTCGATGATGGTGGCCTTGATCTCGCCGATTTTTTCGTTCATCAGAACTTCGTGCGGGAGTTTGCCGTCGAGAATCTGCTGGCGGATTTCCGGGACGCACTTGGGGCAGAGCGAATCGGTGGAGCGGGGCCAGCCGAGGGGCGGCTTCGACTTTTCGTAGGACTTGAGCAGAGGCTTGTCGGACCACTTTGGGGTGGGCGAGACGCCGGGGTTGATGCGATTCAAACGGTCGAACACAACCCACGCACCCTTGGCGACGGCTACGGCTGCTTTTTCTACGTATTTGATCGGCTTGCGCATGTTGTCAGCGGCTCCTAAGCTTTCTGGCTTTCCGTTCTAGTTCTCAGTTCTCGGTTCTCAGTTCTCAGTTTTTTGACTGAGGCTGCGTATTCGCTTCTTTGTGTTCTGTGGTCGGTCTTGGGAAAAACCTGGCGGAATGCTTGCCTTGGCTTGCCTGAGATCCTATCCCACAAAACCTGTTGCCTGCGGCTCTCCCAAGGAATGGAACCTGGTTGGTACACGTTTCCCTGGGTGTTGTATTTAGTGATGTTATTGGAGGGTAAGGGGATACGCATCTTTATCCCAACGAATGGGGGAAAAACGGGGTTTAGCGGGGATATGGGGGATTGGGCGGAGGTAAGTTGTTGAAAGGAAAAGGGGCTGGACACCGATTGAACGATAGGGCGGTGGTGGCACAAAGATCAAAGTCCCACCCTCCACTGCAAAGGGCGCGAGAAACGGGCATGGACGCTGGCCACCCGCTTGGGCAGCCCGCTATTGGGTCTGAAAGAAAGTGACAAAAGGAGTCAGATCCACTTCGCCTTGCAGCCCTCCGACAATCGGCGGGGCATTAACAACTCCCGTTAAGTCGACTCGCGCCACCCAAGCCTGATCGTTTCGGACCAGGAACCCGTAAGGCTTGCCATTGACGACGCTGGTGAAGGCCGCAATTCCATGAGGATCTCCTCCGTTATCCCAACTGCCGCCGTCAGGTGCAGAAGGCATGTGGCCCCATTGGAAGATCGTCGGAGTGGGAGGCGCGCCCGGGACCGCGGCAATGGGTAAAGGCTCAACCGCGGCACAGTTATCGAACTCGGTTCCCAAGAATAGCAAATGCGATGAGCTTTCTGTTGAGCCCAGAGTCCATTCCAAACTACAGTCGGTGAAATTAATAGAGAACACAGTAGTCGGCGCCGAGAAACTGGGCGGCGACGCGGTGGAATCAAACGCGGCTTGTGCCATGTTGATCAGGTATTGGTCGCCGGTAAACTCGTCGGCCACAGCCGCAATATTGGTATTTATGTCAACCGCGCCCGAGTCGGGGTTGTTGCCAACGGTGGACGAATACGTGAAAGCCGAATTGTTGATCAGGTTGATGGCCTGAAGACCCGAGGGAACGCTCTGCCCATAAGTGGGGTTGACGACGGTAAGCCCGTTTGGATTGTAGCCAAAGTTCTCACCCGCGGCAGTACCTGAGATGAAGCCACCAAAACTCTGCTGGGTTAGGTTTAACACCAGGTAGCCCTGCGCAGTGTCAAGAATGGCATTGTTCGTGGTGGGGTCGATGGTGACGCCGCAAACCATACAATTCCCGCCGCTGAACACGGCAAAGTTGGTAACGGGCGAGGTAAGGGTCGTCAACAATTGATTCTTGGCAGCATCGATGATCTGAACGTCGGGCGAGTTATAGCTGATCACGACGATCTGAAGCGTGCCCTGATCCGCCGCCGTGGCGTTCGGACTGTAGAAGTTCGGCATCGGTATTGTGGTGACAACTGGGTTCGTTCCACTGGCCGCATCGACATTCACCACAGCCACCAGGCCGGAGTTAGGTAAAGGCACGTAAGCTTCATCGACGATTTGTCCGTTCACCGTGCCGACAATAATGCCGGTCGAACCTGACGATCCTCCGGAAACGCTCACCACACTGACATTGATCGCGTTAGAGGTGGATGGCCCCGGATTTACAACTGTCACGGGCACAGTGCCCGCCTGGGCAGCGGTTGCCGTGCCTGTAGCCGTCAGTTGGGTCGAAGAAACGAAAGTTGTGGTCAGCGCTGTTGTTCCGAAGTTGACGTGTGCCCCCGACAGGAATCCGGTGCCCATCACCGTCAGCGTAAATGGCCCGACGATGATCGAGGTGGGAGAAACCGAGGTCAGCACCGGCGGTCCATTCACCACAGTGACCGTAGCCGAGCCGCTGGCGCTGGGAGCTGCCTGGCTGGTGGCCGTAACTGTGACTGTGGCGGGATTCGGTACAATCGCGGGAGCGGTGTAGAGCCCGCCGGCATCAATGGTGCCGACTGTTGTGTTCCCACCATCGATCGTGTTGACCGACCAGGTGACAGCATTATTCGACGTGCCCGTGACGGTCGCAGTGAACTGCTGGGTCTTGGTTGCAACGACTTGGGCGGTAGAGGGAGAAACTGAAACTGAGACGGGTGACCCTCCCACTACGTTAAATGTTAATGCGTTTGAAGTCGCCCCCGTTAGATCGGGGTTGGTGGCGGTCACGGGAAATGCACCCGGCACGGCTAGATCGCTGGTGGGAACCACAGCGGTCAAGCTAACTGGGCTCAAGTAAGTAGTCGCCAATTGCTGCCCGTTGAAACTCACAAAGGCGCCAGGAACAAAATTCGATCCAGCGATCGTCAGCGTCGAACTTTGGCTTCCGGTGGCGGCGGAATTCGGAGTGGCTATTTGAAGAACCGGAGCGCCAGCCGCAGTTAGGAACCCGCCACTGGACTGCGCCAGTGTCTGCGAGAAGTTAAACAGGTTAGGATATTCGAAATCTTTTAACTGTACACCGAAAATCCCAATACTCACGCGGCCGGATCCTTCGAGGCCACCCGTGATGTCCCACCAGGGGTTGGCGAGCAAGTTCACATCAAGATTAAGGTAGGCGTCGGGAGAAAAAGCCGGAGTGAGAACTCCCTCCACGTTGAGGGAAAGGGTGACCCCCGCGTAAGCCTTGGCGGACAAGCTGGCATCAAGGCCCAATGGATCCTGTGCAAAGTTGCTCGTGCTGGTGAATACTGGGGATGTTTGGCCATTGGCGTACGAGATCCCCGCCGTGACCGCGGCCGTCTGCGTAGCGCCCACCGAAACACCGGCGTGAACCTCACCGCTTACTCCGACGAAGAATGTCGCCTCCGGAGTAAGAACGATCGGGACTGGTCCGATCAGCACTGTAATGGGATCAGATGTGATGGTAAGAAGAGGAACTTTCTGGTCAATCGAGTTGTCATACCTTCCCGTAACATTGACGTGAACGTCGGCATTAAATGTGGACGTGGCCGTGAGGCTCTGCAACGTGGGAGGAAAGCCGCCGATACTCCAGTTGAATTGAAACGTAGGACATAACTCAACTTGGCCGCTCGCCGTCAAAGTGCCCGATGAATCGCCGGCAAGCGGAACGTCGATCATCTGTAGATAAGTCGCTGAATTACCTGCGCAAGGATCGGATAGCGCGTCCATCCCGTGAGGACGCAGCTGACGATATTTTTCTTTGGCAATGAGCCGCACCCCCGCCCGCAAGTTCTTGACCACCGCTGAACTAGGTGGCGAAAGCGGGCCTTGAAAGGTGAAGTTCGCCTGTTGAAAAGTATCAGTAAGGGTAGCCTGGCTTGTCGTGGCAACAATCTGCGAGCCGTTTGGCGTAACAGCCAGAATTTTCCTTAGTGCGCCCTGGTGAGTTGCTGTGGTAACTCCCACTACCAATGTGTCGCCAACCGCCAGCGATTGTGCGACCGTGCTAGAGGAAGGCATAGTGAAAGTGACCCCATCTGGGGAAACAATCAGGTTCTGCGACCCGGTCGGATCGAGAACTTTGGTTGTGACCGGGGCAATCACGGAATAGTCTGCCTGCACAGATGTGGTGATCCCGTTCGACACGGTAACGGTTTGAGAAGCTGTGGCGGCATAATAGTTTGAGCCGCTGGACGTAACAACGTTAATCTGAAGGGTATAGCTTCCGGGAGTCAGATGGCTTAGGCTCTGACTTGACGACAGGGTTTGGCTGTAACTGTTGGGCCCGGTCACCAGCACATTGCCAGCGACTCCGCTTGGCAATCCAGCAATCGTAAGCGCCAGTGTTCCTCCAGTCATTGATTGGCCGACACTAGAACTCGAGTTCGAACCTCCCCCGCAGCCTGCCAACCAGAGCGACGCACACATAACAAGAGCGGCGCCAAGCGCGGCTGCATATTTGCCCGTTATCTGCCGGTCTGATCTGTTCCTGCTCATGTCGGTCCTCCGCCAGCTACTGGACATCGCTAACCTTTCCGTTGATGAAGGTCACTTTCATGTCAGGATAGATATAAATTTCCTTGGCTCCGAGATTGACCATCTTCTGGGGCTGCCCGAGTGCGGCGACTACTTCATCCTTCGTTTGTCCCATCGCAATGGTTTTGGGAGTTGCGGACGCGTTATCGGCAGCAGGTTGATTCCCTGCGGATACATCGTCGGGGGCGGAGTTGTCCGGGGGCTGAACGTCTACGACTTCCGCGATCGTCTTCATCACGTCGTCGGCAGATGGGATACTGTGCTTTTGAAATGGGAACTTGATTTGTCCGTAGTAACGAACGTCGTTGAAGGGGTCGCTATAGACCAATAGAATGACCTGCTTATCGGTGATGGAGTATGAGGTAATCCAGAACTTCTCTCCCGATACAAACTTACGTTGAGGGACGGTGCTGGAGGTTTGGTTCGAACCTAAGGCCAGTGTTGTGGCCATGGCATCGCCAAAGCCCATCGACAGTTTGCCGTCTTTGTAGGTAGTGGTTGCGGGAACCCTTGCATCGAGGGTGAACATGATCAGGCCGTCTTTTTTGAGAGTCAAGATGGACCCTGGGGTGACGATGTCGGTCCTGTCGGCGGTTATTTTAGTCACCGTAAATTGGGATGCTAATCTTTGTTGGATTTCGGTTTTTTGGTCCTGAGTGTGGAGTGCGGGAACGATGCCTAGGACTAGCGCAGCGAGGATCAGATAAGTGCGTCTTCGCATAGGACTTTACTCCTCGCCGTCGGGGTTTGGCGTTAGACGGCCCCGGATTCGGGGAGCACGCGTTCTCAACGGATAGTGCTAAACAGTTGCGAAGTAAACCTCACCGCGCTAAACTTGGCAACTGGCAGGAGATGGCGGAAGCTGACTTTTGCTGACATGCGTGCTGGTTCTTCCCTGTTCCTTCCTCCTTGAACCAGGCACCGGGCCCAGGAACGTCCTTGTAGTTACTAAGTCCATGTAGGGTAGAAGTATGCCTGACGGTAAAGAGAATAGTGCACGGCTCGATTCGTGGAAGGATATCGCGACTTACCTGCGCCGCGATGTCCGCACGGTCATCCGATGGGAGAAGGAGAAAGGGCTTCCGGTGCGGCGGGTGCCGGGAGGACGGCGGCAGGCTGTTTTTGCCTATACTTCCGAGCTTGATGCATGGTTGACGGACGAGGGAAGCGAACCTCAGGGGCTAAAGCCCACGTCTGTCGCCCAGGGTAACGGCACGACTGAAGTCATGCCCTTCCCCAGAGCAGTTCTTGCGGCCATTTTTGGCAATCGTAAGCTGACGTACGCGCTGGCGGGCTTAGTCATACTCAGCGGGTCGCTTTTCGCGCGGTTCGGATTGCGGTCGCGCGCGGCGGGTGAGAGCCTTCCTGCACGGGTGAGCTACACGGCGAGATCGATGCAGGCATTGGACCAGCAGGGGCGCGTGCTCTGGGCACACACTTTTCCGGGAAGGGTGGCCGATCATGAACGGATGGGTGGAGATCGTTCCCTGGCTGAGGTCGCGCGCGTTGCCGATTTTCGCGGAGATGGAGAGCGGGAAGTGTTGGCAATCGTGCCCCAGTACGAAGAGCCGAATGCCGACTTTCCGGACCGATGGGAAGTAGTCTTGTTTTCGAGTCAGGGACAGTTGCTTTGGTCCTATGTTCCTCATGGAAGATTTCAGTTTGGCGAGCATGAAGTGAGTGGGACATGGAGGACTCGGGACTTAATCGTTACCTCTCATGAAGGAAGAACGCAAATTTGGCTGGCGGCGGTTCATCGGGTGTGGGGGCACGGGTTCGTGGTCAATCTTGATCCTGTGACCGGCAAAGACACGCTGCGATTTGTGAACACGGGAACGATCCACGCGCTGAACGAGCTTAAGACGCCGCAAGGTAACTTTTTGCTGGCCGGGGGCTTCAACAACGAGGGCGATAGTGGCAGCCTGGCGGTTGTCAATGAGGCCAAACCCTTCGCGGTTTCTCCGCAGAGCGAGGGCACGAGGCACAAGTGCAAGAACTGCCCTGTAGGAGACCCGGACTATTTTTTTGTTTTTCCTCGATCAGAGATCAACGAGTTGGAACAGGTCTACGAAGATGGGGTGAGATCGATAGTGGTCACAGACGACCAGATTGAGGTCAGCCAGAACGAGCTACAAGAATCGGCTCCCCTGGCAACGCTCTATCTGCTGAAAGCAGACGGCGGCCTGCGAGTAGTGTCGCGTGCGTTCGGGTCGGGCTATGACATGCTGCACCGCAAGTTTGAGCAAGAGGGCAAGCTGAACCATTCGCTGGAAAACTGTCCGGAGCGGCTCCATCCACGACCGATCAAAGTGTGGACGCCGACTGGCGGGTGGACAGAGATTAGGCTGGAACCGGGCCGGGCCAGCTAATAAGTTGTCCCAGAGACCGGGCTTCGCCCGGCGGACAGCCGAGGGCGGCTGTCCCCACATTTGTCTTGTCAGGCGCCTGAGGGCTCCGGTGGTCCGTCCGGCGAGCCCCCTTCTGGTTCGTATCCCTCTGGATAATCTTCGTCGATGCAGGCGTGGATGGTGATTGGCGGATTTGGGATTGGCGGGTCTAGGAGTTCCCAGGCTTCTTTGTATTTTTCGAGGCGCATGCGTTTGGCTTTGCGGTGGGGGTAGAAGCGGAGCATGGGTTGGGGGGTGCAGACATCTACTGGGATTATGTACCAGAGGTTTAGTGGGACTACGTGGGCGGCGATGAAGTCGATGTCGCGCTTGGTGTAGACGGCGCGTCCGTCGCCGATGGTGTAGGTGGCGCGGGTTTCGTAGGCTCCGGCGCGGAGGGAGTCGGTACATTTGATCTGAATGCGGAACAGATGGACCGTGGGCTGCGGGCGATTGTCCAGGATGAAGTCGTAGCGCTCGCTGTCTCCCCAGGGCTTGCAGATGGCGAAGCCGCGCTGGCTGGCCTGGTAGAGGAAGGCGGCTTCGGAACGCTCTCCGACGCGCTTGGTGTTGGAAAGGTTGGGGTCGTCGGGGCGGCGGTGCTTCGACATCGGGATACTCCTGGGTGAGGCGAAAAGGCGGAGATTGGGGCTCCGGCTGATGGGGAATTCTGGGGAATATCCCTAAGCTTTATTTTAACATTGGAGGTCAAGCTTTTTGCTGTCGCGACAGGAAGTCAAAAGCGGGTTCCCTTCGACTTCGCTTACGGCAGGCTCTCAGAAGCTAGTTGTGGGCGATGCGTTCAGTGATAATCCGGGCCACAAATTTGGGCGCGTGGCTTTTCACGAGATGCTGGATACCGGGCCCAAACTCGTGCAGCAAGTTCATCCCTGCATCATTGCCAACGGTTGAACCAAAAGCGCTGAACGGTTCCGAAGGGGACCGTCTCCAGTAGGGGCGCGAGGCAGTATCGGCAGCCGCATACGTGAGGGCCCTCAGAAAATAGGAAGTGTTTAGCCTGCCTTTGCCCGACTCATCCCGGGTAACGAAAATGCGCGAAGCCGCGTGCGTAGCTCGACCCGCCCAGGTGCCGCTGCTGGAAGAGAGATCACCCGCTCGGTGTGTCGGCAACGACGGATCGAGGATTTTTGCCAGAATAGTGTTTGATTTTTCTTGACGAGATACGTTCTCTGGCGACGAGAATGCCGCTGCACGCTTCGCGTTCGCGAGACTGCCCATCGCCCCAAATTTTAAAGGTGAGGAGGCTTGCTCGACGAAGGCGTTAAATCTTGGCGCCAGAGCTGCGGCCTGCACCGAAGGCGCATCTGGAAGGGATTGACTGAGATCCTGGGACACTGCCGCGCCAGCAACCACTAACACGAAAGTAACAAACCGCGCGGCTGCAATTCGCTTCACCATACCCCAAGTCCTGCAAGGGTCAGGCTCCTGCGTCTGCCTGACGATTCACCTAGAACCCTGCATGAACGTTAGCACTCGGCGTGCCATACTTCTGAGCAAGAAAGCTCATCTCCCGAGGCCTAAACGAGGGCCAAACTCAGAAGAAACAGAAGTTCCGGTAGTGCGCTAGACTGACCGTCCATTGCCGGTTTGCGCGCCAGGTCGGGTACCAGGTGCGGTACTGGAGTTTTATCTACGACTTACGGCCATGCAAGAGGTAAAAAGGCCCGCAGATGCAGTCCGTCATTCCCGGATGCGGCGGCAATTTCAGCCGATTTGGCAGAAGTCCCAAGCACACCTCTGGCGGGATTGTGCAATCTATTGGACGAGTGTGAGTAAATGTTTCATTCGAAACGGCATTCGTTTCCTACAGGCTTTTCCGGGCCTCGCGAATCGGCTTAAGCATGTCTGCCAGCAGTCGCCCGTCGTCACTGGTACCTCACTGGTAAATGTTCAGAAGCGAGCAATTGTGACCATCCGTGCGGCGGGGAAAGGTGCATCATCTCGTAAGATCAGGTGTTTGGACTAGATTCCTTAATTATCCCCGGAGTCTCTTGATGAATGTCATAGCGATCGGCGCCAGTCTGCTGGCCATCGTGTTCGCTGCGGTATTCGTTTACAGAATGTGGTGGCTGAAACCAGAGATTGCAGGATACGCATCGCAAAGAATGTGTCCGGCATGCGGGTTGATCACGCCGCGGTCGAAGGCAGCTTGTCTGGAGTGCGGAAAAGTGTTTATGGCGTCAAAGCCTTAAGTCGCGGGGCAACCGGCGCACGCGGATCCTCTCAGAAATTCACGAGACCGCGGCATCGCGGAGATGGCGTAAGGCATCCAACAAACTATGGGTGAGAGGCTCATCTTCGACGAGAAGTATAGAGTGGTGAGCGTGCACCGTGACCGCTTGATGTTGCGGGGCGTGCACAGCGGCGATGTGCTGACTGTTATGAACCCAGAACCCGAGACTCCGCTGACGCAGGAAGAGTATCCGGTGGGGAAGTTGATTGCCTTGACGGATCCATCCTGCGCTCCCGCGAACTAGGCGGTCATCTATCCAATCTCCAAACCATCATCCATCCATCCAGACAAGCTTGTTATCCAGGCTGCTGCAAGGGAAAGCAGCGCCAGGGCTGGAATCTGCATCGTACTCGCACAACTCGGGCCAGTGGAGTTAAGCTAGATTGAGGATCTCAGGAGGATGCGTGCGCTGCGGACGATGCGGCAATGATAACGCCGAAGGCAATCGGTTTTGCGGAATGTGTGGAGCGCCCTTGGCGGCGAAGACTGAGTCTCCCGGGATGGCGCAGCCTACGGCGTCGACCGCGAATATTGCGATGCCCAGGCAGGCCGCGGTTCCGGCGCAATCCGTCACCAAGCAAACCGGTCCCGTACAGACAGTCTCGTTACAATCGGTCTCGAGATCAGCCCCTTCCCCAACAGGCCAAATCGCATCGGGCAGCAGCACCGCGGAGCGGCGAGTGGCTCCAGTTGCGCCCTCCAGTGTTGGACAGCGCACGGAACCAGTGATCGCAGGCCCATCCTTTCTCGGCTTGAGCACGCCCGGGCCCGCGTCCGACAGGCATACTCACTCACATGCCGGACGCGATCCCTTGCAACCCTCCTCTGCAAATCTGGATTACCTTCTCGATGACGAGGAAGAACCGAAGCGAGGGTCGGGCAAGCTGATTCTGGTGGTGGTGGCGCTGGCATTGGCGTTGGGCTTTGGCTACCTGCGCTGGAAGCAAGGTGGCTTCGACTGGCTGAATGCGAGCAACAAAAAGCCCGCGCCGACGTCCACGTCAGATGCCGTGCCCAATGCGGATTCCGGGGCCGCATCCAGCCCGGATGCAACGGCTCCGCACCTGGGCTCAAGCAGTGGCGGATCGGCTCCGGCGGCGGGTGGCACTGCGCCTGGTGCGACGGACTCTTCTGCGGCGCAGCCCACTCCTTCGCAGGACAATTCGCAAACCGCTGCCACACAAAATACTCCTGCGCAGAACGCGCCAACCTCAGCACCGCCCAACGAGGTCCAGCGCACCAACCCGGGCGCACCCAACGTAGCGACGGATTCCGCCGCGCAACCTGCCAGTTCTGATTCCGAGCAGTCGCCTCCCGCGGAATCACTCACCGCAAAAGCTACGGCACGTAAACCCGCGGCCGCAAAGCCCACTGCAGCCAGGCCCTATGATTCGGTGGCCGAGGCCGAGCGCTACATCTATGGACGCGGGGTCCGCCAGGACTGCGATCATGGTATGCGCTTGCTGAGGCCAGCAGCGCAACAGTCCAGTCCTAAAGCCATGATTTCACTCGGCGCGCTCTACTCCACCGGAACCTGCACTCCGCGCGATTTGCCTACCGCCTATCGCTGGTTTGCCCTCGCTCTGCACAAGCAGCCTGACAACCAGGCTCTTCAGGATGATCTCAAGAACTTGTGGGAGAAGATGACCCAGCCCGAACGTCAGCTCGCCATCAAGCTAAGCCAGTAAAATCTTCAGTCGAATTGAATTTCTCATAACCAGAATCGCGAGGGCCGAACTTCGCTTGCCCGCACCTATGTCTGGCTGTTATGTTTTCGCACAGCTTCCCGACCCGCCGCAGGCAATCCGGCGAGCCCGATTTTCCGTACTTCTATATAAGGAAGAGACCGAGCGTTTGCTGAGTCCGCAACCACAAGGCATCTCGGCGGATCTGGCCCTGGTGACCGGCCTGAAGTCCGGCGACCAGTCGGCGATGGCGCAGCTCTACGACCGCTACTCTTCCGTGGTGTATGCGGTAGCGTTGCGTGTGCTGGGCGATACCGGAGCGGCCGAGGACGTCCTGCAAGAAGTCTTCCTGCAACTGTGGCGCAAGCCCAGCGCCTTCGATGCCGCACGCGGCAGTCTGGGAAGCTGGCTGGCGGTCATCACTCGCAACCGCGCCATCGACTTCTTAAGGAAGCGCCGCCCGGAAACCGACATCGAAGACGTAGTGCTGTCGGTAGCGCCCGACATGGCAGGAGACGCCGAGCGCTCCCGTGCCGCAGAAAAAGTTCGCGGCGTTATAGGAGGCATGTCCGCAGCCCAGCGCACCGCGCTCGAGATGGCATACTGGGAAGGCATGAGCCACACAGAAATCGCCGACAAAACAGGAGAACCGCTGGGCACAGTGAAAACGCGAATTCGAGCAGGCCTGATTGCCCTGCGGAAAGCGTTTCAGACATGAGGATACGGGGGAGAAATTCAGGTGGGAACAGCCGCCCTCGGCTGTCCGCGGAGCGTAGCTCCGCCGCTCTCTGTGAGGTGAGTGGTTGATTCGGGTAAGTAGACAATGACCGGGCACGAACAATACGCCGACGATCTCGCCCTCTACGCGCTCGATGCGCTGCAAGGAGCAGATCGCGCCCGCCTCGACGCGCATCTGGCCACCTGCGCCGCCTGCCGGCTCGAACTAGAGCAACTCCGCGCCGATACCGCCTTGCTGGCCCTGTCGGCCACAGGTGCGCGTCCTCCGCAGCGCGCCCGCCAGCGCCTGCTGAATGCGGTTGCACGGGAGCCCCGCGTACCAAGAGTTGTTCAGACTCACCCTCGCCGCTCCTGGTGGGCAATCCTCGGATGGGCCGCCGCCGCCGCAGTAGTTGTCTTTGCGCTCTCGCTATGGCGCGAAAATTCCGCGCTGAAAGATACCTTGGCGTCGGCCACCTCGCAATCCGCTCGCAGCGCGCGCGAACTCGAAGAGCTTCGCCGGATCGCCGCTCCCATCATCGCCCCCGAAGCCCAGCACGTAACGCTGGTCTCAGCGAAGACTCCGCCGCAGCCGCAAGGCAAAGCATTCTATCTGCGCAACCGCAGCAGCTTGGTTTTCTTAGCCAACAACATGCCTCCGCTGCCGCCGCAAAAAGCCTATGAGCTGTGGCTGATCCCAACCACCGGTTCCCCAATTCCCGCGGGAGTCTTCAAGCCCGACGCCCACGGCAGCGCCAGCGTGGTGAACCCCCCGCTCCCCGCCGGAGTCGAAGCCAAAGCCTTCGCCATCACCGTAGAAAACGAAGCAGGGGCCACAACCCCAACCATGCCGATAGTAATGATGGGCTCCGGCGAGTAAAGTCAAGTCAGTCTTGCATCATCTTAACCTGCAAGCGACAATGGGAGTGGTAGAATCACCGCCAGACAAAGGAACCCGACGGTCGTAGCCAAGTTAGAGCGTCAGAAGGAAGATCGGCTGGAGGAGTTGGTGGAACGCTTCGCAACTGACGTTAACGAGCGTGCCGCCCGCATGACTCCCGAGAAACGGCAGCAAGCGGATTCTGAAACTACGAAGATTGCTGATCGAGTGCAGCGTCGTACTTCTTAGCGCGGGGCGGACACCCTTATCCGTCTGCCGTCACTTGTTCTTAGATAAAGACTTCGGGCGAGACCTGAAATCGACGACTGAGACGCCGAATGTGTTCCGTAGTTAGCTGCCGCTTTCCATGCAGGACCTCGGAGACGATGCTAGGCGTCCCGAAAACATCCAGCAGATCCTTCTGTTTCAGATTGTTCGCGAGCATCAGTTCGTTCAGGACATCCACAGGACTAGCCGCCTTGAACGCGTAGTGCTTCTCCTCAAAATCTTCGATGAGCAATGTCAGGAGTTCCGTCATGCGACGCTCGGCAGCAGTCATCTTATTACCTTTGCTGTCCAACTCTTCCAGCAAAGCGAGGTAACGCTGGTTCTCTGCCTCGCTGCGAATAACAGCCGGCAGGGTGCTGGAAAGTAAAGCTGCGTATTCAGATCGGACAGCGGTCATCGTTTCCAACTTTTCTGTAGCGTTCGTGTCATACGCGCTTTTTGAGCTTTTAGGTTACCAAAGTCAGTTTTGCATCATCTTAATCTGCAAGCGACAATCGGAGTCGTAGAATCGCCGTAGACAAAAGGACTCCGATGGCCGTAGCCAAGCTAAAACGTCAGAAGGAAGATCGGTTGGAGGAGTTGGCCGAAGGCTTCGCAACTGAAATCAACGAACGTGCCGCTCGGATGACTCCAGAGAAACGGCAACAAGCAGATTCCGAAACTAAGAAGATTGCTTTTCGTGTGCAGCGGTCGGCCTGAGCTTACCTGGGCTTCAGGCGCTTCTCCAGTTCAACGTACGGCTTCGCGTTCATCCCGCTCACAAAAGCCTTGCCGGACGCCAGGACCTTGTCGTGCTTGATGGCAAGTCTAGAAAACTCTAAAGCGAAACTCAACGCGTGATTCTCGACATACGCCTGCAGGAAGTCCTTATGCACGATGTCCACCGCGAAAGCGCGGCCTCTCTCCATCCAGTCGGCACCCTCGAAGTATTCGTGCCTGACAGTGCGGACCCACGGGAGAAAGGCAAGCTTATTGGAGCCCTCTTGCACGCGAACCCCCATCATTGGCCCGTCGATCACAGCAACGGCGAGCGTCAAGTATAGATCAAAATACTCGGCTGTGGTCGGTGGCTTGACGGCCGTGTGGAAATGTTGCAGGGCCTTCACCAGCGGCGACACGAGGCACAAAAAAGGATCGCTCCCGGAGAGTTCCAATTCTTTGCCTTTTCTCGCACACTTCGCAAAGGAGGAGCAAAATTCGGGGTCTTCGATTAAGAACGGTCGAAATTGAAGGTCGAGCGCTCCGAGTATTCCCACGTTGTAGGTGGAACGGTCATCGTCGGTCTTGATCGCTATTTCCTCGCCATGTAAGCCAGCGAAGACTGGAAAATGCGACACCGGTATCGGATGCCGAGACAAGAAAAACACATAGGGCATTTGGGATTGTTTACATTCGATCAAAAACACCAGACTGGGGCGAATTCTAATGTCACGCCCCTGTTTGTACTCAAAGAGTGGCTTCTCGGCCTTAACGTCGATCGTGCGCAGCTGCCCTGAATCTTTATCGAGATAACTCCACTCTTCGACCGTGCGGAAGGTTGCTGTTTCAAGGTAGTGCGACACTACGTTCTGCAATGGATAGCCGGACTTAGCAACCGCATCGAGTACGTCGGCCTCACTTACTCCAGGGACAAGCTGGTTGGTCTTCGGATTTACCAGGTCGTGCTTAGCCATCTTTCGATCCTTGGTTATTTCGTTTCAACACTGAGGGGCCCGAACATTTTTTCGAGGCACCATTGGAGCGCGGCGCCACAGATATTTCCTAGGCGATGTTCCGCAATGGCCTCAAAACGCGTCAATCCCCGTCACGCTCTGCCCGATGATCAGCGAGTGCACGTCGTGCGTGCCTTCGTAGGTCTTCACTGATTCCAGGTTCATCATGTGGCGCATGATGGGGTAGTCGTCGGCGACGCCGTTGGCGCCGAGGATGTCGCGGGAGAGGCGGGCGCACTCGAGGGCCATCCAGACGTTGTTGCGTTTGGCCATGGAGATGTGCTGGTGCTCGACCTTGCCCGCATCTTTCAGGCGGCCGACTTGCAGCACGAGCAGTTGCGCTTTGGTGATCTCGCTGATCATCCAGGTGAGTTTGTCTTGCACGAGTTGGTGCGAGGCGATGGGCTGGTCGCGCCACTGCTTGCGCAAGATGGAATATTGCAGGGCGCAGTCGTAGCAGGACATGGCCGCGCCGATCGCTCCCCAGGCGATGCCGTAGCGGGCTTGATTCAGGCACATCAGCGGGGACTTCAGGCCGTCGGTTTTCGGCAGGAGATTTGTTGCAGGAATGTGAACATCCTGCATCGACAGCCCCGAGGTCACCGAGGCGCGTAGCGACCATTTGCCGTGAACGTCCTGCGACGTGAAACCGGGGCGGTCTTTTTCGACGAGGAAGCCGCGAATCTTGTCGTTTTCGTTTTCCACCTTGGCCCAGATCACCGCGACGTCGGCGATGGTGCCCGAGGTGATCCACATTTTTTCGCCGTTGAGGATGTACTCGTTACCTACTTTGCGGGCGCGGGTTTTCATGCCGCCGGGATTGGAGCCGAAGCCGGGTTCGGTAAGTCCGAAGCAGCCTAGCTTCTCGCCTTTTTGCATGGCGGGCAACCATGTTTGCTTTTGTTCTTCGCTGCCGAATTCGTAGATTGGGTACATGACGAGTCCCGACTGGACGCTGACGAAGCTGCGCACGCCGGAGTCGCCGCGCTCGAGCTCCTGGGTCATCAGCCCGTACTCGACGTTGCCCATGCCGGCGCAGCCGTAGCCCTTGAGCGATGCGCCGAAGAAGCCGAGATCGGCCATAGGCTTGACCAGTTCTCGGGGGAAGCGGCCGGCACGGTTGCACTCTTCGATTATTGGAATGAGGTTATCTTCGATGAACTGGCGCGTGGTGTCGCGGACGAGGCGCTCTTCTTCCGTGAGCAACGCATCGAACTGGATGAAATCTACACCCTTAAATTTGATGGCTGGCATAATCTAATCTCCGTGGAAGGCAAACATATGACGGTAGCAGGGGCGAGGAAGCGGGGTCAACGGGACGCTTGCGGGATGTAAGAAAGAATCGAGCTTCGCTTGATGGACAGCCGAGGGCGGCTGTCCCCACATGCTGCCCCACACAAGACAGACAGCGCGGCCTTACTGTAAAATAGACACCGACGGAAGAGAAACGAGACGCAGCAACTAAGTCTCTTCCAAACGTGGATCCCGGTTTTCGAACTATCTGGAACATTCCCATCCACAATATCCGCGCAGGAAGTTTCGCGGAGCGCTGCGCACACTTTGAAGAGATCAGGAGAATCGAACCATGGCAGTCGGCGGCAAGATCGCGAAAACAGCGGACCGTAAGAAGGTGATGGACACCAGCAAGAGCACGGATTGTCCCAAGTGCGGCAAGACGACGCGCATTGTTAAGCGCATGAAAGACCGCGAGCGCGGGGTACCGGGCGGAATTTATATTTCCTGTTCGGCGTGCGAGTTTTTCGAGAAGCTCTAGGGGCGGATTTCAAGTCTCTTCGTTTTTCTTCGACGTTGGTCTATGGTCGAGAAGAAGATCCTGCGCTCGGGCTGACGATCTTCGCCTCCCTTCGCGCTTACCAATCGGCGTCCCCGGCATTTTTCCCTCTCATTATTAGCTAGTTAGCAACTCTAGACGGCAACTAACCATCCAAACTTCGCCCGCGACGAACGAGCGTCAGGGAGCATGTCCCTATTTTTCTCTCGGTTGGACGTTTGGGAGGGTAGTATTTTGATGGAGTCGCGCCATGCCATTCTTGTTTGTGTGATTGCTTCCGCTATTTTGGAATGCGGCTGCGGCGGAGTCAGCAGCAGCGGCGGCAACGGCAACAGTAACCCCGGTGTGTCAAACAACATTCCGCAGTTTTCGCATGTATTCATCGTGGTGGAAGAGAACCACAGCTTTAATAGCGTGATCGGGAACAGCAATATGCCGTATCTGAACGGTCTCGCTTCCGCAAACGGGCTGGCTACGCAGTATTTCGCCGACGCCCATCCCTCATTGCCCAATTATTTCGAGCTGACTGTAGGCGAAGGGACTTCCATCACGGGACTCGAAGGTGATGGTTTCAATGGCGTCGTATCTCAAGACAATGTGGTGCGGGCTCTTACGGCAGCGGGAAAGAGTTGGAAGAGCTACGTGGAGTCATTGCCCTCGCCCGGCTACCTGGGGACCGACAACGGAAACTATGTACGGCGTCACAACCCGTTTGCTTATTTCTCAGATGTTCAGAATGATTCCAGCCAGGCCGGTAATATCGTGCAGTTTACGCAGTTCTCCGCCGATATATCGAGCAGCAGCCTGCCGGATTATGGTTTCATTGTTCCCGACCTGACCAATGATGCGCACAATTGTCCCCCCGGCATGAGCACATGCACTGACGATCAGAAACTCGCGAACGCCGATCAGTGGCTGTCTAGAAGCATCGACCCGCTATTGAAAAGCTCGGCGTTCCAGAATTCGTTACTAATCGTTGTGTTTGATGAAGGCGACCTTTTGGATATTCAACATTTCGGGGGACAAGTCGCGGCTGTGATCGTGAGCCCTCTGGCAAAAGCTGGGTACCAGTCCAAAACGTTCTACGAGCATGCGAGCACTTTGCGGCTTATGCTGGAGGGACTAAGAGTCACGGACTTGCCCGGCGCCGCAGCCACAGCGCCGGATATGGGAGAGTTCTTCAAGTAGGGCTAACGGCCGCGCCTCTGCCGTGCGCCTGAAACTCAACCGCCTCTCAAACCGCTACGGTGACCGACGTCTCGGTGCGTGTTACTGGTCGGTACAGCGTATCGCGCTCGATGGGCTCGCGGCCGGCGGCGCGGATCAGACGCTCGAGTTCCTCGCGGCGCATTCCCTGCGGAGTGGTTGCGCCCGCGTCGTGGTAGATCTTTTCCTCGATCACCGTGCCATCCATGTCGTCGGCGCCGAAGCGCAGCGAGATCTGCGCGATCTTGGCGGTCATCATCTGCCAGTACGATTTGATGTGTGGAAAGTTGTCGAGGACGAGGCGGCTAACCGCGATCTGCTTGATGTCGAGCATGCCGGTGGTTTTCGGCAAGTGCTGCAAAGGCGTGTTGTCGGGATGGAAGGCCAGCGGGATGAAGGTCTGAAAGCCGCCGGTTTCGTCTTGCAGCGTGCGCAGCTTGAGCAGGTGATCGACGCGGTCTTCGTCGTTCTCGACGTGGCCGTAGAGCATGGTCGCGTTTGATTTCAGCCCAATCTGGTGGGCGATCTTGGCGGTGTCAAGCCACTGGTTGCCATCGATCTTGTGGTCGCAAATGATGTGGCGAACGCGGTCGGCAAATATTTCGGCGCCGCCGCCGGGGAGCGAGTCCACGCCTGAGGCTTTGAGTTGTTCCAACGTCTCGCGAATGGAGAGCTTGGCGCGCTTTGAAAGATACGCCACCTCGACCATGGTGAAGGCCTTGAGATGCACTTGCGGAAAACGCTGCTTCAGGCCGGAACACAGGTCGAGAAAATATTGAAACGGCAGATCGGGATGGAGGCCGCCAACGATGTGAAATTCAGTGACGGCCTCGGTATACCCAGAGGCCGCGGTCTCAAAGGCCTCGTCGAGCGCCATGGTGTAGGCCCCGGGCGCGTCTTTCTTGCGACCGAAGGCGCACAGTCGGCAGGCTGCGACGCAGACGTTGGTGGGGTTGATGTGGCGATTGACATTGAAATACGTCTTGTCACCATGCATGCGCTCGCGGACGTGGTTGGCCATCCAACCCACAGCGAGAATGTCGCCGGTGCGGTACAGAGCGAGGGCGTCGACCGCGTCCAATCGCTCACCAGCCATCACTTTGGCGTGAATGGGCTGGAGGCGCGGGTCGTCGGTTTGAAATGAATGGTACTGGTGCGAGGGAGACATCTCCCTGATGATATCGCAGGATCGCAATGGAAGTCACAGGAAGACTAGTGAGTCGAGTACGACCTGCGGTCAATGCCCTGCAATAACCCGGTCGCGGATCTTGTCGTAAGCTTCTTGTTCGTTTGACGCGCTCCGGTGGAGCGGCGCCGCTAGAGCCGGCGCTCTTCCGGAGTGCAGATCTTTCCTGCTCCCAGTCCTGTACAATTTTGCCTCTGATGAATTCGTGCGCAAAATGGCGGGTCAGTGTGTTTGCGGTGCTGGCGCTGGTACTTGCAGCACAGGCGGAACCCGTCTCTAAACTCAAAGCCACCGACTACGTCAACGACTTTGCCCACGTTCTCGATCAGAACGCGATCGCGCAGATCGACGATATCTGCCGGCAGATTGACGAAAAGGCGCATGCGCAGATCACGGTGGTGACCGTCCATACGCTGGACGGAGCCGATATTGAAAGTTATGCCGTCGATCTCTTCCACCAATGGGGAATCGGGAGCAAGTCCACCAACCGCGGGGTGCTGATCCTGTATGCCATTGACGACCACCGCGCCCGGATTGAGGTTGGCTATGGGCTGGAGCCTATCCTGCCCGATGGGAAGACGGGTGGATTTCAGCGGGAAGCCATCCCGCTCATGCGGAGCGGGAACTATAGCCAGGCACTGCTGCTGGTTACGGCGCGTGTCGCCCAAACCATTGCCCAGGATGCTGGCGTTCAAATCACAATGCATCAAATCGTCGCGCCTCGGGTGGAACCGAGAGCGCAGCCTGGCCGGGGAATATCAGCGGGCGGGGTTATTCTGCTGATTATTGTCGTGCTGGTCGTTCTCTTTACTCCTCTTCGCGGCGTACTTTTCTGGATGCTCTTTTCTGGAATGTTCGGCGGCGGCGGTGGATACAGGGGGGGTGGAGGCGGATTCGGCGGCGGGGGCGGGTTTGGTGGCGGCGGTGGTTTTGGCGGATTCGGCGGTGGGAGTTCCGGTGGTGGTGGGGCCAGCAGCAGCTGGTAGCGAGTGAGGGAGCAAATGGTTCCTGAGAAAACAATCAACGACTTTGTCACCCGGCTACGAACGGCGGCTGGAGCGAACCTGGAGAGCGTGATCCTGTTCGGATCGGCGGTAGCGGGGGATTTTCATCCCGAGTTCTCGAATGTGAATCTTTTTTGTGTGGTTCGCGAAAGCTCCTTCGCCGCCCTGCAAGCCATGGCCCCTGCCGTGAAATGGTGGGACTCTCAAAAGCAGCCACCGCCTTTCTTCATGACCCGTGACGAGATCGAACGCTCAGTCGACGTGTTTACGATTGAGCTAATCGACATGCAACAGCATCATCGCGTTCTCTTCGGTGAGGATGTGGTGCAGGGTTTGTCGATTCCGGCGAACCTGCACCGGGTCCAGGTGGAATACGAACTGCGCGAAAAACTCGCACTGCTGCGCCAGCATCTGTTGCTGGCCTCGGGCAACGATTTGCGGCTTTGGGATTTGCTGCTACGATCGGTCTCGTCGTTTGCCACGCTCTTCCGTCACGCGCTTATCGTGCTTGGTCACGATGCACCGGTTGGGAAGCGCGAGGCCGTGCAGGCATTGTCAAAGCAGATTGGATTTGACGCCTCGGGTATCCTGCAAGTGCTGGATGTAAGAGAGAAGAAATCGGATCGCAAGAAGTGCGATGTGACTGACGTCTTCTCGCGATATCTGGCGGCGTTGGAGCAGGTAGCCGCCGCAGTTGATAAAATGCTGGACTCGGGCGCAACACACTTGTCGTAGAATTCGACGATGTTTTCAGGAGAATCTCATGAATAAGGGATTGATCGTGGTCGTCGTTATCGTGGCACTCCTATTGCTGGTTGTGCTGTTTGCCTTTGGCCAGTATGTGAGCGTAAAGAATACGCTGGTCAGTAAGAACGAAGCGGTGAAGGCGGCCTGGTCGCAAGTCGACATTGTGCTGCAACGGCGCTCTGACCTGATCCCAAATTTGGTGGAAACGGTGAAGGGCTACGCGCAGCAGGAAGTGACGGTGTTCGGCGATATCGCCAAAGCACGCTCAGCCCTGCTTTCCGCGGGCTCGCCGCAGGAAAAGATCGCAGCCAACGGGCAGCTCGATGGAGCGATTGGCCGCCTGCTGCTGGTGGTCGAGAATTATCCTCAGTTGAAGTCCAACGAGAATTTCCTGCGCTTGCAGGATGAACTTGCCGGCACGGAGAATCGCATTGCGGTTGAGCGCAAACGCTACAACGACACACTCCGCGATTACAACACCTACGTGCAGCAGTTCCCCAACAGCTTTTTCGCGGGCATTGCGGGATTCAAACCGAACGAAGCTTACTTCGAGGCTTCGCCGGGATCGAGAGAAGTGCCGAAGGTGAATTTTTCGAATCCGCCTAAGGCCGCTCCGCAGACGACTCCTCAGCCGGCGCCTGTACATTAGCAGGTTCGAGTGAGGAAGGCAGATCGCGCCTTGCAACTGAAGAGCCTGGACACAACCGCAAGGCCTGACTAGAGCAGCCGAAAGAAGAGGATCGTCACCAGCGTCAGGATGCAGAAGGCGAGGAGCACAATCGACAATTTCTCGCTTTTCCCCACGCCCTTCCACATGCCCGGTTTGGTTTCCATGGTTTTGCTAGTTTGCAGCAACAACCGAAACCGAGGCAATGGCTCGAATGTGGCTGGCACCAGGGTAACGTGTCCAAAGTTCCGCGAGAGCTTGTCGTGAGGCTTCCGCGCAAACAGCCAATGCCGATTTCGTGATCAGTTTCCCCCAGCCAGTTTCTTCTTCGCCAGCGGCCGGGCGAAAGCGTTGGTCGGGTTGTGGGTGTTTATGGTGAGGACTTTGCGGTAGTAGTCCATAGCCTGAGATTGGTCACCGGTCTTCTCGTATGCTTCCGCCAAGAGAGCCAGGATCAAAGGATCGTGCTGGTCGGCTTTTTGTAAGTCGGCGATGGCGGTCTGGTAGTCTCCCGTGTAGAAAGCAACATATCCAGTGAGGTAGGGAACGAAGCGTGCCTGATCGGGATTGTTGGCCTTGTCGAGCGCTGCTTTGGCGGCGGCTACGTGCTGATGAGCTTCCTCAGCTTTGCTCTGGCGGGCAGCGATGCGGGCTTGAGCGTTTTCCCAGCGGAAGAGCCAGAGGTTTTTCTCGGCATCGGTGAGATCGGGCTTACGCTGCGCAGTTTCGAATCCTGACTGATACCACTTAAGGGCGTTCGCCAGATCGCCAGACTCGAGATAGATGCGTGCGAGTTCATTGGCGGTCTCGCCGGCACTGGTGAAATCTTGGGCGGACATGCGGGGGTCGAACACCTGCTGCTCGTACTTCGCCGCTGCGCTCGCGTTTCCCTCGAAAGCGTAGGAGAATGCCATGGTGCGCAGAGCCTGCGTTTTGGCCGCAGCCGGTGCAAGCTCGATCGCTCTCGTCAGATGCTCGCGAGCTTCGGCGTAGTTCCCTTTCAAATCGAGCGCAATCCCGGATTCAAGATGAGCTTCATATAAATTCGGCGACATCGCCATTGCTTTCCGGTAAAGAGCAAGGGCTTCGTCCTGTTTGCCTTCGCTATTCAGCTTCTCGCCTCGCTTTACGAGATCGAGCGCGGTGGGTGTCGGTGTTTGTTGGGCGCAACACGCACCGGTAATCAGAATTAAGACGAGCGTGCGGAGCATCGGGGAACCTCCGAGACGGAGTTATTCTACTCGATTCCGGCGGACGTAATCAGGGCAAGAGAGACGCTGCAAGCTAAGTCTCTCAGCCAGCACGAATGCGTCGTGGTTTTTTGGAGAATCCGCACTGAACTAATGGTCGATGCTCACAATAGTTTTTTTCGATTGGACTTCGCGGGTATAGTCTGTCAGATTGATTTTGCAGTGGAATAGTTGTGCGCGGCCCCAGACGGCCGCATCTCGCCCCGTTTCTTCCGAGTGGCTATTCCTGACCAAAATGGGATGAGGCCAGGACTGGCCTCATCTCCACCAACGGTCTTGGAATCCAAACAGACTCAAGACCACCCGGAATGAGGCGCATAAAATGATTAAACGCACGAAACAAGTTGCGGAAAATGTAGAACCCGTCACGCTGAAGGCTGTCGCTGAATATGTTGGGCTGGCGGCAGGTACGATCTCTTCAATCCTGAATCGGGCACCGCAATCCCTGGCTATCCCGCAGCAAACAAGGGATCGGGTGTTCGCTGCGGCCCGGAAACTCCGCTATCAACCCAATCCTTACGCGCGGGCCTTAAGAACGAAACGGATCTTTTCCGCGATCGGTCAATCCGGCCCTGGTACGGGTTCGCGAACGCTTGTGTTTGACGGCGCAGAAGACTTCTTGCGCGCCGTCGATGCTATTCGGCAGGCTGGACTGCGTGTGCCCGGCGACGCAGTCGGTCCTGGCGGTGATGACATCTCTCCCATTTCTCTTGATCGCTCCTCATCCGGAGCGTGACGCCTGTTTGTGTGGCTGGACGCGTGGAGAAACGGCAGGCTACTTCCCTTTGACTGGCCTATGACTGGGCGGGCAACTCCCAGCCTTCGTCTTTCATTTTTTTGTTGCTCCAGTGTTGGAGCTGTTCGAAGAGCGCGGGGTCGATGACGGCGAAGCGAAGGCCGACGCGGCCTTCGCCGCCGAACCACACGATGCGGGCCTTCGCCCGAAAAATAGTTTCACTGTCGGGGAGCGGGAAACTGACGTCCAGCAACCCGGTATATTTCATCGGTTCCTTCAGGCCGTCCAGTCCCATGCCGCCGGTGCTGAGGTTTACGCCCTGGACGCAACATTCGTCACCCTGCTGGTTCTTCAAGGCAACGGCGATCTGGATACGCGCCCGGAAGAACTTCTGCTGTTCGAGGCTAATGAATCCTAAAGAATTCGCGCCGTCCCCGGGATTGACGTTGATGTTGTATTCCTTCAGCTTGCGGCTGAGCGTGCGGCGGGAGATGCCGAGCTGCTCCGCTGCCTGACTGCGATGGCCGCCGCTGCGCTCGAGGGCGCGGATGATCATCTGCTCTTCCATGCTGTCGAGATTGCCGACCGGCATCGAAGCAGACTGACGTTGAGCGACGGGGCTCCCGGACATCGCATCTTGGATCTGCGATTCCTGGATCTCGGGGTGAGTCGACTCCACGGCAACTCTTGCGATCAGATTCCGCAGCTCGCGAACATTGCCGGGCCAGGAGTGCGAGAGCAATGCCGACACAGCGTCGGGAGCGAACGAGCTGCCCGGAGTCTTGAGGTTGAGGAAGTGTTCGGCCAAAGCGATGATATCTTCGGGGCGCTCCCGCAGCGGGGGCACGCGAAGCTGAAACTGGCCGAGACGATGGAAGAGGTCCTGGCGAAAGCGGCCCTCGGTCACAGCGGCGTCGAGATCCTGATTGGTAGCGGCGACGATGCGGACGTCGACTTTGATCTTGCGGTGGCCGCCGAGACGGTAGAAAGGATAGCCATCCAGCACGCGCAAGAGTTTGACCTGCGTCTGGAGTTGGAGTTCGCCGATTTCGTCGAGGAAGAGCGTGCCCTTGTCGGCGAGTTCGAACAGACCTGCGCGCGATGAATCGGCACCCGTGAACGCGCCTTTTTCGTAGCCAAACAATTCGCTCTCGACCAGGTTCTCGGGAAGCGCCGCGCAATTGATGTCGACCCAGGGGCGGCTGCGCCGGTGCGAGGATTGATGAATCGTGCGCGCAATCAGTTCCTTACCGGTTCCAGTTTCGCCGGTGATCAGGACGCTCTCGGTGTGGCCGGCAACGCGGTCCACCATCCGCATGAACCGGTGCATCAGAGGACTGGCGAGTATGAGGTTGGTGCCGTCAATCTCGCGGGAAACGGTGTGCGCCGCCTCGTCTTCTTCCACCCCTTGCACTTTGTGGGGAAGAGTGCCCGCATTTGACTTCTCGTTGGCCGCACTGAGCATGGCAACAATTCCGGCGTGCGCCGACTTCTCATCACGCAACAGCGTGACTGATAACTCCGCAGTGAAGTGCTTCCCAGCTTTAGTCTGCCACTGATGTGAAGACCGATAGTGACCTGCCTCAAATACCGCGGCCAGCAGGGTCTTCTGCAGTTCACGCTGCCCGGCGTCCATCTCCCCTGAGATAAAAGCTGCCAACGTTCGGCCCAGGACTTCCGCATGAGTACAGCCGAAAATCTTCAGAGCCGCCTCATTGCAGCCGGTGATGTTGCCCGCAACGTCGGCAGATAAGACCGCGATTTCAGCGGCAGATCCGGCATCGAGAGCGCTCGGACTCGAGGGTTCGGAACCGAGGCGGCGCGCTATGGAACCTACGGCCGAGGGCGGTTGAGGCTGCGAATTGAGATTGGCTGGCTGCATCCCCGCACGTTTGGAGTTGATCTTGCCACAGAGCGGGGAGGTTGCAGGAAGTATGCGGCTCCGAATGATAACGAAGGTAATTGGTTACTGTTGAGCAGAGGGCAGCGCGCGGCGACGATATCAGTCACGTCAATTGCCAAACCACGAGAAGGGCCTTGTGTCGGATTACGTTAGTAAGCTACTTAAACCCATGTAACAACACTAGGATTTCACTGAACAGGCTTCGCCCTAAGTGTGCGCGGGAGCGACTTTCCCGCGGCTGCCGGCGTGGTCTGACGCCTTCCCCCGGCAAAACAAGCAACGGCGCCAATGTCGACTCGGACGAAATTATTTGTCGGGATCACAGTCTCGCTTGGAATCGTGGTGCTGGGCTCCGCCTTGTGGCACTGGCAATCCGCGGATCTGGCACGCTTCCTGTGCTATTTGGGGGTGGCCGTCCTGGCTTCCAGCCTCAAGGTGCAGTTGCCGGGCATTGACGGCACCATGTCAGTGAATTTCCTTTTCATTCTGCTCGGTGTAATGGAGCTCAGCCTTCCGGAAACGCTGCTCATTGGCTGCACGGCCACGCTGGTGCAGAGCGTCTGGCATGCGCGGAATCGGCTGGATCCGGTTAAGGTCCTTTTCAATGTTTTCGGGATGATGGCCAACGCCAGTGCGCTCTGCTATGTGAGTTACCACATGCTGGACGCGAGGGTGGGCAGCAATAAACCCATCTTGCTGATGGTGGCGGCACTGGTTTTCTTTCTGGCGAACACGCTGCCAATCTCCGTCGTGATTGCGTTGACCGAAGCCAAATCGAGCCGCAAAGTGTGGTCTGAGTGCTACTTCTGGTCGTTCCCTTACTACCTCGTGGGCGCGGCCGCCGTCGGGCTGGTGGGAATCATCAACCAGCGCGCCGGCTGGCAGACATCCCTGCTCGTTCTGCCCGTGATTTATTGGGTGTATCGCTCTTATCGCCTTTACTTGGGACGGTTGGAAGCCGAGAAAGAACGCGTGGAAGTTGAGAAGCGGCACGTAGAGCAGATTGCATCGCTGAACATGCGTACCATCGAGGCTCTGGCTTTGGCCATCGAGGCGAAGGATCACACCACGCATACGCATCTGCAGCGGGTGCGGACCTACGCGGTCGAGATTGCCAGAGAGATCGGCTTGTCACCGGACGAGATTGAGGCGTTGCGGGCGGCAGCGCTATTGCATGACATTGGCAAGCTTGCTGTGCCCGAGCACATCATCAACAAGCCCGGCAAGTTGACTCCAGAAGAGTTCGAGAAGATGAAGGTGCATCCCCTGGTTGGGGCGGAAATCCTGGATCGGGTGGCCTTCCCATATCCTGTGGCTCCCATCGTGCGCTCGCATCACGAGAGGTGGGATGGATCAGGTTATCCCGCGGGCCTTAGCGGCGAAGAGATTCCCATTGGTGCACGGATCCTCGCGGTCGTGGATTGCCTGGACGCTCTGGCCTCAGATCGCCAATATCGTCCGGCCATGCCGCTTGATCGAGCTATGGACAAGGTGAAGGAAAAAGCAGGAACGTGGTTTGACCCCAAGATTGTAGAAGTTCTGCAACGCCGCTATGTGGAACTGGAAGGCACCGCGCAAAAATATGAGGACGGCTTCGTTCCCTGCGGGTTCTCGAAAGACCTTCGCGTGGAACGCGGGCTTGCTCCGGCCACAGGTTTCGAAAAGGGGACCGACATCTCGGAAAACGAGACCGACTTCCTGACTTCGATCGCATCCGCCCGGCAGGAAGCGCAAGCCATGTTTGAGCTAAGTCAGGATCTGGGAAATTCGCTGAGTCTGAGCGAGACGCTATCGGTGTTGTCGATGCGGCTGCGCAAGCTGATTCCCTATGATTCCATCGCGGTATTCGTGAACCGGAATGGCTGGCTGCTGCCGGAACTGGTGAGCGGCGAAAACTTCCGCGTGTTGTCGTCGCTGAAAATCCGCATGGGCGAAGGCTTGTGCGGGTGGGTGGCGGAGAACTGCAAACCCATCATCAACGGTAACCCGCAAGTGGAAGCCGGATACGCCGCCGACCCGAAAAACGCGGCCCTGGCTTCGGCACTGGCGGTTCCCCTGCAGGGACTGAATGGCGTAGTGGGCGTCCTGGCCATGTACCACGCGACTCAGGACGCTTTTACTCCCGATCATTTGCGGATTCTTCTGGCCGTGGCTTCCAAGGTTGCGCTTTCAGTGGAGAACGCCCTGAAGTATCAGCAAGCGGAGAGCTCGGCGACTACGGACTTCCTGACGGGACTACCCAATGCACGCTCGCTGTTCGTCCACCTGGCGCAGGAAGTGGCGCGATGCAGGCGCATGAAGACGTCGCTCGCAGTCATGGTCTGCGACATTGACGGATTGAAGAAGATCAACGACTCCTTCGGGCATCTGGAAGGAGACAAACTGCTGCGCGAGTTCAGTCTGCGATTGAAGGAAGCATGCCGCGGATATGACTACGTGGCTCGCATGGGCGGCGACGAGTTCGTGGTCACGGCTCCAGGGCTTACGGTCGAAGCCGCGGAGGAAAAGACAATCCGTTTAAATCAGGCCGCCATTGAAGCGGGACGGCACACTTGTGGGCGGGAGGTTATCACCCTTAGTGTGGGCACGGCCTTCTGTCCCGAGGACGGGTATGACGTGGAGGCCTTGCTCGCCGAAGCTGACCGGCGCATGTACTCCGTGAAGCAGATGCACCATGCCCAGGGTGGCCACGACAGCCTGGCGCTCGGCGCTGCCGGAGAGTAAATGCAAAGCCTAAGGTGGAAACTTGCCGGACATGCGCTCGCTCTGCTGGCGACCGTTCTGCTTGGAGGATTGCTTTCCGCTACGTTGGTGCGGCTGGCTCCGGGATTCGACGTGGATGAACAAACGCTGGACCCCCATTTGAACGCACAGAGCGTGCAGGCGTTACGCGATGCCAGGCATCAAGACCACAACGTTTTCCGGTTTTATTTCTCTTACATGAAGCGAGCCGCGCATGGGGATCTGGGAGCATCGCTCGCGCTGGGACAACCCGTGAGCACGCTGCTGCACGATCGCGCACCCCTCACTTTGCGGTTGCTGACCATGGGGCTTGGACTAGCGTGGATGCTGACCCTCACGTTGGCATTGAGTGCGGCGTGGCTGCGGCTTTCGGTTTACGAAGCGCTAACCACAGTAGTAAGCGGAACATTGCTTTGTATCCCAGCCGCAGTGCTGGCCTTGCTCTCGGTATTGTGGAATGTGCCCGGTTCATTGGCGATTGCGCTGATCGTATTCCCGCGCACTTACCGGTATACGCAAAATCTTCTGGTGAAAGCCTATTCCCGTCCTCACATCATCACCGCGAGGGCCAAGGGGTTGGGCGAGGCGCGCATTCTCTTCTGGCATGTGGTGCCGGTAGTGACTCCGCAATTGCTGGCAGTGGCTGGCGTATCGGTGAGTATGGCGGTGGGCGCCGCCATACCCGTTGAGGCCTTGTGCGGTCTCGCCGGCATCGGTCAACTGGCATGGCAAGCGGCGCTGGCACGCGATCTGCCTCTGCTGGTGAACATCACGATCCTGGTGACGCTGGTAACCTTGCTGGCCAATTCCGGGGCAGATGTAATCGGTTATGTGGTTCGAGGGCAAGAAGCATGAGCCTCGGGCGAAAACTGGCATGTGTGGCTCTGGGGCTGGTGCTGATCGCCTCTGCGGCGGCGAACTGGCTGGCCCCTGGGGGATATGCACGGCAGTATCGCGACGCGACCAATGCACCTCCCTCGCATACACACTGGTTGGGAACCGACGACATTGGGCGCGACCGGTTTGCCCGCGTGCTCTATGGCACTCGCATTTCTTTGTTGCTGGCTCCCGCCGCGGCTCTGTTCTCAACACTGATGGCAGCGCTGATCGGAGGGTTGGCGGGATATCTGGGCGGCGCGTGGGCGCGAATGGCGATGGCGGTGACGGATTTATTTTTGTCGTTGCCCTGGTTGTTTTTGCTAATCACGTCGCGGGCACTTATGCCGTTGAATGTGTCCCCGTTGGTCTCAGTGCTGGTGACATTTCTGTTGCTCGGGCTTTTGGGCTGGACCACTGCGGCTCGCGTGCTGTGCACGACCGCCGGATCGCTGCGCGCGTCGGATTTTGTCCGGCAGGCGCGAGCGGCGGGGCTTCCCGGGTCAAGGCTGTTTTGGATACACGTAATGCCGAATTTGAAGCCGGTGCTTTATGCGCAGTTTTGGATTTCGATCCCCGTCTTCATCTTGAGCGAGGCGAACCTGGGTATCCTCGGATTGGGCGTCGCCGAGCCAATGCCCTCGTGGGGAAGTTTGCTGAAAGAACTGGAAGGCCTGGTTTCCGTGGGCGAAGAACCGTGGAAGTTTGTGCCGCTGATTTTGCTGGTGGTGGTCGTAACCTCGTTTCAGTTTTTGCTTTCCAAGCAGGAGGAGGTGGCCGCATGAAGCGCCACGAGAAGAGTTTCGAAAAGGCTGCAAATCCGTGCGGGAAGGCAATCGCAATTGTGGTGCTCTGCCTGGGACTTCTGCTGGGGCACGCGCTGGCTCAAGGGGGCGAACTGAGGTTTTGCCTGCGCACCGAGCCGAAGACGTTTGATCCGCTCAAAGTAGAGGACGATGCGTCCGGCGCGATTCGTTATTTAACCGGAGGCGTGCTGGTGCGAATAAACCGCCAGACGCAGGAGCTGCAGCCGGAACTAGCACTGTCGTGGAAGGTTTCAAAGGATGGGCGGCAGATATCGTTCCGCCTGCGCAGCGGAATTTCATTCTCCGACGGCTCGCCCTTTTCCGCCCAGGACGTGGCTTACACGGTCCAGCAACTAATGGACCCAGCGCTGCACTCGCCGACGGGCGACGCTTTTCGTTCAGGCACTGGGAACGTCGAAACCAAAGTGATTTCTCCGACTCAGATTTCGATCCGCTTCCCGGCACAAGTGGCGGGACTGGATCGCTTGTTTGATCAGGTGGCAATTCTTTCCGAGCATTCACCAAAAAAAGAAATGGCTGTGCTTGGCCCCTTCATGGTAGCCGACTACAAGCCCGGGGCGTCAGTTCTTTTGAAGCGCAATCCGAACTACTGGAAGACGGACGATCAAGGTCACAAACTGCCCTATCTGGATTCGATCCGGCTGGATATCCAGCCCAACCGGGATGTGGAGATGCTGCGGTTCAAGCGCGGAGAGCTGGATTTGATCAATTCCCTCGACAGCGAATATTTCGACAAGCTGGCCGCGACTTCTCCACTGATCGTGCACGATGCCGGGCCATCGCTCGATAGCGAGCAACTCTGGTTCAACGAGGTCGCGAAGTCCCCAATTCCCGCCTACAAGAAGGCTTGGTTCCGCTCGGCAAACTTCCGCCGGGCAATTTCGGAAGCGATCAACCGCGACGACCTGAGCCGCGTGGTCTTCAAGGGGCACGCCCAGCCTGCTGTGGGTCCGTTTTCGCCCGCGAACAAGTTCTGGTTCAACGGCAAGCTTAAGCCCCAGACCTATAGCCCCGATGTGGCGTTGAAAGCGCTGCAGTCCGAGGGCTTCCGCATGGAAAACGGAGCTCTTAAAGACAAAGACGGCAATGCGGTCGTGTTTTCGATAGTCACGAACGCCGGCAACAAGTATCGCGAACGCATGGCCGTGCTGATCCAGGATGATCTGCAAAAGATCGGTATCCACGTGAACGTGGTGACACTTGACTTCCCTTCCCTGATCGAGCGCATGACGCAGAGTTTCGACTATGAGGCCATCATTCTAGGCCTGACCAATGTGGATCTTGATCCCAACGGCGAGATGAACGTGTGGCTGAGTTCTTCGGAAAATCATCAGTGGAACCCGCAGCAGAAGGCTCCAGAGACCACGTGGGAAGCCGAGATCGACCGCCTGATGAGGGTGCAAGCTTCCGCCGGCGATGCGAAAAGACGGAAGGAAGCGTTCGACCGCGTACAGGAGATCGTGGTCGAGCAGGCGCCATTCATCTTCCTGATCAACAAGAATGCGCTGTCAGCAGTTTCAACGGCTGTGCATGGTGCAAGCCCGGTGATTCTGTCTCCGCAAACGTACTGGAATGCGGAATGGCTGACGGTCCCGGCGAAGTAGAGCATTTCTTTACCAGGGATTTACACAGATTCACATGGATCTAAGAAACAGGAACACCTAGGCACGAGAGATGACGTCCGAGACTCAAGAAAACCAATTCCCGCAAAACCAGGTTCTGCTGTCGGCGCGCTTCTCCGTGCGCTATGCGGGCAAACCGTCCGTTCTCCGGGACGTGCAGTTTGAAATCCGATGCGGCGAAGTGCTCGGGCTGGTAGGGCAAAGCGGCTCGGGCAAGAGCACGCTGGCCATGGCGATCCTTGGTCTCCTCGACAAGAAACGTTCGCAGGCCGAAGGCACAATCAGATTTCAGGATTGCGAGCTCTTGCAACTCTCGGAGCGCGAACTGCGCGCGTTGCGGGGGCGAGCGGTTGCGCTGGTGTTGCAGAGTCCATTGTCTTCTCTGAATCCGGCGCTCAAGATTCGAACCCAGCTCAAGGAAACATGGCGCGCTCATGCCTCGGGCACGAGCGAGGACTGCACCACTGCGATCCGGGCCTCGCTGCAAAGCGTTTCCCTGCCGACTGACGATGATTTTCTGCGAAAATATCCTTCTCAGATGAGCGTAGGGCAAGCGCAGCGAGTACTGATTGCCATGGCGGTCATGCATCGTCCCGCGCTGCTCATCGCCGATGAAGCCACCAGCGCACTCGATGTGATTACGCAATCCGAAATTCTGGCGCTGTTTCGCGAGTTGAACCGCTCCACCGGAATGGCACTCCTGTACATCTCTCACGATCTTGCGTCGGTAGCGGGAATTTGCGATCGCATCGCCATCCTTCACCAGGGCGAGATCGTGGAATGTGGACTGACCGAGCGAATCTTCTCGAATCCACAGCACGAATACACCCAGAGGCTGATGGCGGCAATACCGCGACTGCTGCCCGCGAGTTCGCAGTTGCACACGAAAACAGCAGCGGCCCGATAGCCGCTTTCTTTCGTTTTCTTTCGTGGCGCCGACTTCACGCGCAACCACCGACGGTGCTCCCGGCCCCAATACGACACCGTCAATCTCGTACCTTCGACCCCTTGCCAAGTAACCACCCAAGTCAAACGTAAGTAATTGCCCACGACTCGGCCTGCGGGACAAACTGTCCCGCGCCCCGGATGGGAGGACAGAGTGGCTCAACACCTCGCCCCCGCTCCACTATTATCTCCAATGGAAACAATCATTTACAGCCATTCCGATTGGCCTTTCTCGTGCACGAGATAAGCCGAGTTTCGAGATCTTTGCTCCACATTCGTTTGGCTTGAGGAAGGACGACAGGAATGTCACAGACATTGAAACCAAAGAATCCAGATCGAGGCCAGCGCCACAGCGCTGCTTGGGGAAAGCGCCTGAGCATGCTGTTGTTGCTTCTGATTGCCGAGGCGGCGTTCCCCCAGCCCGCGAACACCGGGCGTACGGCAACGGGCAAGTTCGCTCCGGACCTCGCCGCCGTTGCCGCACAAGCTCACTCACGCACCGCAGCTGGCCAGACTGTGAAGGTCATCGTGCAGTACAAGCAAGCTCCACGGTCGGAACAATTGGGCAGGTTGCAGGGATTCGGCGGGCGCCTCGGTACCAGTCTCAGCCTGGTCAAGGGCGTTGCTCTCACCATTCCGGTGAGCGCTCTGGCAGGGTTGCAGGCGGACCCTGAGGTGCTCTCCGTGAGCATCGACCATCCTTTGAAAGGGATGGACGATTACACGGATGCCGCGATGAACGTCAGCTCAGCATGGAATTCCGGCTATGACGGGACCGGCGTTGGCGTCGCCGTGATCGATAGCGGTATCAACGACAATCATCCCGATCTGTGGGACTCCACGGAAAGCTATTCGCGCGTTGTCTATCACCAGGATTTCACCGGGACGAGCGTCTACAACCAATACAATCACCTGGTGTATGACCTCTACGGTCATGGAACGCACGTAGCGGGAATCATCGGCGGAAACGGCTATAAGTCGAGCGGCCAGCTAGCCGGTGTGGCACCCAATGTCAACCTGGTTGATCTTCGCGTTCTGGACGCTAACGGCGCTGGCAGCGACAGCATGGTGATCGCAGCCATTCAGAAGGCGATTGCACTGAAGAACACTTACAACATCAGAGTGATTAACTTGTCTCTGGGACGCGGCCTCTCGGTGGGATACGCGCAGGATCCGCTGTGCCAGGCTGTGGAATCCGCTTGGAGGAGTGGCATCGTCGTAGTGGCCGCTGCCGGCAATTTCGGCCGCATCAGCGTGAACGGAAGCAATGGCTATGGAACGGTGGCAGCGCCGGGCAACGATCCACTCGTGTTGACCGTGGGCGCAATGAAGTCCATGGGCACATACTCGCGGACCGACGACCAGATTGCCAGTTACAGCTCGAAGGGTCCCACCACTTACGACCATGTGGTGAAACCCGATATCGTTGCTCCTGGGAACCATGTGGTTTCGTTGGACGCGCACGCAAGCACGCTCGACTCCGAATTTCCCGGCAACGAGGTTCCGGGAAACTACACGAACCACGATTACTTCACTTTGAGCGGCACAAGTATGGCAACCCCGGCGGCAGCCGGAGCTGTAGCCTTGCTGCTACAGCAACACTCTTCGCTGACTCCAGATCAGGTCAAAGCGCGTCTGATGAAGACGGCCTATAAGACGTTCCCGACGTCCTCGACAGCTACTGATACGACGAATGGTCAAACCTACACCTCTTACTATGACCTGTTCACCGTTGGCGCCGGCTACCTCGACCTTGGGGCGGCGCTAGCCAATAACGATCTGGCGTCCTCGACTGTGGGATCGGCGCTCTCGCCGACCGCGGTCTATAACTCGTCGACAGGGAGGGTTTCTCTATCAAACGGCAACGCGACGGTCGCAAGTAGCTCAGTGGTTTGGGGCTCGTCCGTGGTCTGGGGATCATCGGTGGTTTGGGGCGCAAATGTTTCAGGCAGCTCCGTGGTCTGGGGCAGTTCGGTGGTCTGGGGCAGCAGCGTCACCACTGGGTTCAGCGTGGTTTGGGGCGCGTCGACCGACTCTGCGACGAGTGTGGTTTGGGGAGCGTCTCTGCTGGGCACTAACGGAGCGTTTTCAGTCGCAGGTGATGAACAGTAGCCGTGTGCAGTAAACCCAAAGAGAGGAGAAGATCATGAAACCCAATACACGGCTAACGAAAACATTCATCGGACTGATGGCACTGGCGGCGATCGCAAGCACTGTGTACGCCAGCCTGGCCAGCCACACGTTGCATCCGGCCTACGCCCTGGCTGTACTGGCACTGGCGGCCGCTACTTCGCGGATGAAGGTCAAACTGCCGGGGATTGACGGTACCATGTCGGTCAATCTTCCGTTCCTGCTGATGGCAGTAGTGAATCTGAGCGCGCTCGAGGCTGTCCTGATCGCCTGCGTATCGACAGTGGTGCAGTGCTGGCCGAAACCGAATTGTAAGTTCAAATCCGGACAGATGCTGTTCAACGTCAGCATGATGGCGTTCGCCACCAGCATTGCCAACTTGATCTGGAACGCAGGCTGGCTGGGAAGGGCGGCATGGGCCTCGGAACCTTTGCTGCTGGCTTCGGCAACCGCCGCCTTCTTCCTGGGGCAGACGGCTCCGGTAGCTGGCATCATCAAGGTGGCCGAAGGCGCAGCTATCCGCCGCGTCTGGCTCGGCATCGTCCAACTGTCGTTCCCCTACTATGTTGTGAGCGCGGGGATGACCTCAATGGTAAACGCGGTGAGCCATCACTTTGGCTGGCAGGCGGCCTTGGTAATCTTCCCGGTGATGTATGGAATTCATCGCTCGTACCGGTTGTACTTTGGCCGGGCAGTTGACGCGCTGCGCCCTGCGCCGTTGGCGAGAGCAGCCAGCGCGGGCGTGTAACAAAAAACGGTCGCACCGAGCGTTCAAGCCTGGCCGCGACCTGAGTTCAAAAGGAATACCTAACTTAGGCGGCGTTCTGGTAATCAACCAGAACGCCGCTTTTTCTTGTTGTTGGCTGGCAGGAAACCGCCAATGCGTTTCGCCTCGAGCGAATCCCCTGACCGGCTCGAACGCGCCTTCCAGCGCGGCAGGAGAAGGCCCCGTCCGACAGCAATTATACAAACTGGTGACAATTCGGTGACAAATGCCCCGAGTCCGCTGGTTAGTATTGCCACGATCTTCGGGCCGGATTGTTAAGGCCCGCACGAAACTCTGAACTCTGATCCACCCCTTAGTCGCAGTACATCACTAGGAGAAAATCGCATGCAGCGTCCGCTCGGTCGCATTCACGTTCTTCCTGCCTTGCTCGTGCTGATGTTCGCTTCCAGCGCAGCTCTGGCTCAATATCAACTCACGTACCTGGATTCCGATCTCGCCGGCAAGGCGAAGCATCAAGATACTCTTCTGAAGAATGCCTGGGGACTGGCCTACGCTCCGGGCGGCGCCTTCTGGGTCAGCGACGAAGCCAGCGGCTGGACCACTCTTTACGACGGGTCGGGAAACATCCAAACCCTGAAGGCAGTGATTCCTCCCGCCAGCGGCACCGGGCCCGGTACGCCCACCGGAATGGTCTACAACGGGTCGCAAGAGTTCAAGATCAAAAATTGGGTGTCGGAATTTCTATTTGCCACTCTCGACGGCACCATCCAGGGCTGGTCGGGCTTCAATCCGAGTTCCACTTTGATCGGCGTGACCAGCAAGGGCGCGGTCTATACCGGCCTGGCCATCACCAGCAAAACGACAGGCAATTCCCTGTTCGCGGCCGACAATGCCAACAACAAAATCGACATCTACAATGGAACCTTCAGCCTGGTCGGCTCTTTCACTGACTCCACCATTCCGCCGGGCTTCGCGCCCTTCGGCATCCAGGATATCGGCGGCCAGCTCTATGTGACGTATGCCAGCACAACGGGCGGCTCGGGCGGCTATATCGATATCTTCACCGAAACTGGCGCGTTCGTGAAACGTTTTGCCCATGGCTCCCCTTTGAACCAACCATGGGGCTTCGCGGTGGCTCCGGCGAATTTCGGGACACTTAGCAACACGCTCCTCATCTCGAACAATACCTCCACTGGAACCATCAACGGCTATAACCTGACCACTGGAAAACTGGTAGGCACGGTGAAGACCTCCACTGGCACAGTGATCAAGATAAACGGACTCTGGGGTCTGGAGTTCGGCGGCGGCTCAACACTAAACGGTCAGAAGAACCAACTCTTCTTCACTTCCGGCCCCAGCGATACGGATGGCTACTTCGGGGTGATCAATAAACACTAGATCAATACAAACTAGTCAAAACAAAGGCCGCCGTCGCAGGCGGCCTTTGCATTTTGTATTCGCTCAAATCTTAGTTCGGCATGACCACCGTATCAATAACGTGAATCACACCATTCGATTGAAACACGTTCGGAATGGTCACCAGCGCGGTGCCGCCCTTCTCGTCTTTCAATATGATGTGAGTGCCGTCGTGCAAGGAGGCCCACAGCTTGCCTCCTTCCACGGTTGTGAGTTCCGCCGTCCCGTTCCCTGCCTTGATCTGCTTCTTCAGGTCAGACGCGCTCCACCTTCCCGACACTACGTGATACGTGAGCACCTTGGTCAACGTGGCTTTGTTCTCGGGCTTCAAGAGCGTGTCCACCGTGCCGGCGGGCAGCTTGGCGAATGCTTCGTTGGTCGGTGCAAACACCGTGAACGGCCCAGCGCCTTCCAGCGTTTCCACTAATCCCGCAGCCTTCACTGCAGCCACCAGCGTAGTGTGGTCCGCGGAATTCACCGCGTTCTCGATGATGTTCTTGGTGGGGTACATCTGTTGCCCACCTACGACCGGATTCTTCATTCCCGCAACCGCCGAAGTTACGGCGACGGCAACGATTGCCAACACAACTGCGAATTTCCCGTTCATTGTCTTTATCCTTTTCAGAGTTGAATTTCTTGCCCCTCACCTACAGTACGGAGGCGCTCTGAATTCGGATTTACCCTGATTCAACCAGAGGGTCTGGGAATCTGTTCTTTCTCCCAAGGCTGCAGCTACACGACATTCCGCATAGAATCCAAATGCGGCATAGACCCAAGGAACAGATTGCAATGGACCACATGAAAACGCGCACGGCAGAATCCGGGGATGCTGAGAACATTGCGCGTCTTGTGAACACTGCATTCCGTCCCGAACGCTTCTTCATTGACGGGGACCGCACCGACGCGGAGAAAGTGCGGGCACTCCTCCACAAGGGAAAATTCCTGCTAGTCGAGGAGACTGGAACGCTGGTCGGCTGCGTTTACGTGGAACTACGCGGCGAACGGGGATATTTTGGCCTGCTGTCAGTGGATCCTGCACGGCAGCGGACCGGTCTTGGCTCGTACCTGGTTGAGGCTGCACAGGACTACTGCCGTAGCGCCGGTTGCCTCTTCATGGACCTGACGATCGTGAATCTACGCACCCACATGCCCGAATACTATCGCCGGTTCGGATATGTAGAAAATGGAACGCTGCCCTTTCCCAAAGATCAGCTTCCTCCCAAGATGCCCTGCCACCTGGTCAGGATGTCCAAACCTCTCCGCTAACAAAGCAATCCTTTCAGGTCACTGCTGATCGAACAGGCCCGTGCGGTCGACTCGCTCACCTTTGAACACGACCATCGAGATTCGTTCAGTAGCCGTGATGTCCTCGAGAGGATTCCCGTCCACCACCAGCAGATTGGCGTCATTGCCGGGACGTATGGACCCGATTCGATTGTCAGCACGCAGCAAGCGAGCGGCGTTTACGGTTGCGGCCTGCAACGCCACCGCCGGTGGAATGCCCGCTCTCACCCACAGCTCCATCTCATGTTGCACCGTGGGTCCGTGGACCACCAGAGGATTCCCGGCATCGCTGCCTGTCACCAATAAAACTCCGTGCGCCTGCGCGCGTTTCAGGTTATCGACCGCGATGGCCATGTCGGTCGGATACTGCGCCATCGACTTGCGCATCGGCTCCATATCCGCCGAGGCCATAGCTTCCTCGGTCCCGCGTAACAGTTCCGGCGGCCCTACCTGCTGCACCAAGGAGCGCTTGAGCAAATCAGTCTTACCCGCCACAAAATCTTTGACGGATTCCCCGGCACTCAGAGTCGGATCGTAAAACGTTCCCTGCTTCGCCATCTGCTCAAACACCGCGTCTGGAATCCTTTCACGGAAAGACCCGTGCTCGATCGAATCAGCCTTCGCCTGTACTGCATCCGCCACGTCGCGTGCATCTCCCGTATGAACGGCCAGCGGCAACGAATCCGCATGAGCCTGTTGCGCGACAGCTTCAAACAATCCAGTGTCGAGACGGTTGAAGACCTGGCTTCCTGCGCCCGCTTCCAGAATTGCTTTAATGCAATCCGCGCCTTGCTTCTTCAATTCATCCACTTGCTGCCGGGCTTCGCCGCTGGAAGTGGGGATGCGCAGAGATTGTTTCTCGAGATTCGCGCGAGCGTTAGCAGGAAGGCCTTTGAAGTATTCCGTCCCGTGTCCTCCTGCGGCCGTAAACAGCGGGCCGCACGTTGCCAGGTCCGATCCCAGTATTTCGCCGCTGCTTACGGAAGACCGCACCTTGAGAATGTTATCCAACAAATCTCCGACGCTTCGCACTGTCGTCACACCGCTGTAAAGATAAGCGGCTAGAGCGCGCTGCATACTCTTCTCGTCGCCATACTTCACGTCCCTGGAGAAACCACCCGGCGCCCCCAGATGAACATGCACATCAATCAACCCCGGCAGAATTGTCTTTCCCGCCGCTTCCACGGTTTCCGCCTTCAGCGTCTTGGGATCAGGTCCCTGCCCCTTATAGACCTCCGCAATCTTGCCGCTCCGCACCAACACCGAGCCGTTCTCAATTACTCTGCCATCGCCCACGACAATACGCGCGCCACGAATCAAGAACGTATCGCCGCGGGCGATCTGCCGGTTTAAAACTTTCGTCTTTGCGATGCCGGTGCGGGCGTGCATCTGCCAAAAGCCGAGTACCAGAAATGGAGTCAGCACAGCCAGTAGCCACAGCTTGGCCGAGGCCCGAATCTTCTCACCCTTCTCCCAACGGAATATCTTGTAGGCGATAAACAGTCCGACGAATGCAGTAAGGACTAGAGCGAGCGTAGGCTGAATGTTCGCCACGATGCCTTCATTCCGCGCCAGCATGCCCTGGATTCCAATCACCAGATAGGTTGCGGGCAAGAACTGGGTCACGGTAAACAGCCACGGCGGAAACATGGCGAGCGGAAAGGTCGCCCCGCTCAAAAACAACATGGGAAGGTAGACCAACTGCACCACCAGTTGGCTTTCCTGCATCGAGTTGACGACGGAGGCGATGATCAAACCAATGGCGCGAAAGCCAGCGATGGCGACGGTAACGAAAATCAGAACAGAACCCATCGACTGTGGCCAGGGCATGCCGTATACAAAGTGTGCCAGCGTGAAGATGAGAAGTACATTCGGCATGTACAGAATCCACCCGGTTACAACCGAAGCGGCCAGCAGCGGGGCCGGCGAGATCGGCGTAACTTTGTAACGGCGCAGAATGTTCGCTTCACGTTCCTGCACGGCGCGTATGCCCGCGCCCATCAGCCCGTTGCCGAGGATCCCGATGATCAGCACCATTGAGATCACAATCGTCATGGCGGCGCCGCGCTCGCCGTGCATCGCCTGCCCAAAGATGAAAAAGAAAGCCAGCGGAAACAGGTAATTGAAGAAAATGACCGACCGGTTGCGCAGCGCCAGCTTCAGGTCGATCGCGATGAGTGCTTTGTAGGCTTTCATTCGCAGGCTTCTATTCGCGAAGTTTCTTCCCCGTCAGTTCTATAAACACATCTTCCAGGCTGGGCTGTTTGAGGCTGACGTCCGTTAACTCCATCCCATGCTGATCGATCCATTTCACCAGATCAACCAGCGTGGCTGCGGGATGTCGCGAGTTCACGGTCAACGTGCGGCCGGTGGAATCAAGCGCGCTCTGCGTAGCCTCCGCCCACGCCGGACGGCTCTCCGGGAAAGCCGTCGCGCAGGTCACCACAATGCTCGACGCATTCTTGCTCTGCTGCTGCAAGCGCGGCGGTGTGTCCAGCGCTACAATCCGGCCCTCATCCACAATCGCAACCCGGTCGCACAAACGCTCCGCTTCCTCAATGTAGTGCGTGGTCATCAGAATGGTGCGATGTTCCCGCTTCAATTCCTCCAGCAATTTGTGAATCTCCACCCTCACTTGCGGATCGAGCCCAGTCGTCGGCTCGTCCAAAAACACGAGCTGCGGATCGTTAATCAAGGCCAGGGCCAGCGCCAGCCGCTGCTTCTGTCCGCCGGAGAGCGTGACGTAAAATGCATCCCGCTTTTCGTCCAGTTGCAGCCGTTGCAGCAGCTTATTCAAATCCACATTGCGAGAATAAAAAGACGCGAACACCTGCATAGCTTCGCGCACGCGAATCTTCTCCGGCAAGTTCGTCGCCTGCAGGCAAACTCCAATGCGATCCTTGAGCTGCTGCCGCTGCCGGTCCGGGTCAAAGCCAAGTACGGTGACTTGCCCGCCGGTGCGCGGACGCAGCCCTTCCAGAATCTCCACTGTCGTCGTCTTGCCAGCGCCATTCGGCCCCAGCAGGCCAAACACTTCTCCCGGCTGGATCTCAAAGTCGATTCCCTTGACGGCCTGTACTTCGCCGTACGACTTCTTGAGACCTTGCACCGAGATCGCTGGCGAAGCTGAGTTCATAGCGGGATGGATAGCCTACCGGAGAACGAAGCTCAAGTCAAAAAACCTGTCGATTCTCTATTCTGAGTGTTAACGTCTTGATGTCACTCACATTGTCCAGTTATCATGGCTCGCCCATAACGTTTCCCAACAATCCCCGTCAAAGGTGAATATGCGCTCAAATCCCGCATGCCTGTTCCTGGTTGCACTACTGTCCCTGACTACTGCTCAAATGTCGGTCGCGCAACAGCCTTCCGCGCCCACATTACCGTACAGCCCCAGTCTCGACCTTTCTTCCATGGACAAGTCGATCGACCCCTGCGTGGATCTCTTCACCTATTCCTGTGGCGGCTGGCAGAAGAAAAATCCCATCCCGCCCGATCAGACGTCATGGTCGGTCTACGGCAAGCTCTATCAGGACAACCTGACCTTCCTTCGCGGCATGCTCGAACAAGCCGCCCAACCCAACCCTCAACGCAACGCTGTGACCCAGAAGATTGGCGACTTCTACTCCGCCTGCATGGACGAAAGCGCGGTAGAGAAACGCGGCCTCTCCGCGATTCAGCCGGAACTCGACGCCATCGCGCACATCAAGTCAGCCAAAGACCTTACGCCGGTGGTGGCGCATCTGCAGCTAACCTATTCCCGATACTCCTACAGCAGCACCATGCTTTTCGCAGCCGGCTCGACGCAGGATCCGGACGACTCCGAGCACGTAATCGCCGACGTGGATCAGGGCGGCCTCGGCATGCCCGATCGCGATTACTACATCAAGGACGACGCCAAGTCGAAGGAAACGCGCGAGCGCTACCTTCAACACGTACAAAAAGTTTTCGAGCTGATCGGCGACAGCCCGGCGGCGGCGAAGAACAATGCCGCAACCATCATGCGCCTGGAAACGGCCATGGCCAAGGCTTCGCTCAGCCGCGTTGACCGCCGCGACCCGCACAAACTCGTCCACAAAATGAAGGTCGCCGATCTCAGCCAGCTTGCCCCCAGCTTCGACTGGACCGCTTACTACCGCGAGATGCAATATCCGGAATTTCCCATTCTCAACGTGGACGCTCCTGAGTTCATGAAGGAACTGAACACGCTGCTCTCTTCCGAATCGATCGACAGCTGGAAGACCTATCTGCGCTTCCACGTCACCGACATTTCTTCTCCCTATCTTTCCTCGAAGTTCGTCAAAGAGAATTTCGAGTTCTATCGCAAATACTTACGCGGTGCGAAAGAGCAGCAGCCGCGCTGGAAACGCTGCGTGCAGTACGTCGACTATGACCTCGGCGAGGCGCTCGGCCAGGTGTATGTCGCCAAAGTCTTCTCCCCCGAACTCAAGCAGAGCACTCTCAACATGGTGCAGCGCATCGAGGACGCCATGGGCCAGCGCATTCGCGCACTCGACTGGATGAGCCCGGAAACCAAGCAGCAAGCCCTGGTCAAGCTGGCGGGCATCCGCAACAAAATCGGCTATCCCGACAAGTGGCGCGACTACAGTTCCGTGAATATCGTCAGCAATGATTTCGCCGGTAACGTCGAGCGCGCCCATCAATTCGAAACTCGCCGCGATATCAACAAAATCGGCAAGCCCGTCGACCACGGCGAATGGGACATTTCCGCTCCCACCGTGGACGCCTACTTCAATCCGCAGATGAACGACATCAACTTCCCCGCTGGCGTCTTGCAGCCGCCGCTCTACGATCCAAAAATGGATGATGCCCCCAACTACGGTAACACCGGCGGCACCATCGGCCACGAACTTACCCACGGTTTCGACGACGAAGGCAGCCAGTTTGACGCCAAAGGAAATCTGAGAGACTGGTGGACCAAAGAAGACCGCGAGAAGTTCGACGCCCGCACCAAGTGCGTCGACGATCAATACTCCGGATACGTTTCGGTGGAAGATGTCCACATCAACGGCAAACTAACGCTGGGCGAAAACGTCGCCGATCTGGGAGGCGAGATCCTCGCCTACACGGCCTGGAAAGATGCCAACAAAGACAAGCACCTTCAGCCCGTCGACGGCCTAACCCCGGAGCAGCGTTTCTTCATCGGATTCGCGCAGTGGGACTGCGCCAATGAGCGTCCTGAAGACATGCGCGTGCGCGCCCTGACCGACCCGCATTCCCCCTCGCGCTACCGCATCAACGGAGTCGTCGTGAACATGCCCGATTTCGCCGAAGCATTCTCTTGCAAACCTGGCCAGCCCATGGTCAAGCCCACAACCAACGTGTGCCGCGTCTGGTAGAGAAGATGTTCCAGTTCTAGCGGCGCAATGTTACGGGACGGTTACAAGTGGGGGAATTTCTGATGAATGGCCGCGCAGAGGCAAAGGACGGGCGAACGGGTGTTCCGGACCAACCGCGCAGCGACCTACCCACGTTCACGATCCATTGCTGCCAATGACTTCTCGCACCTTACGGCCGAGCACATCGCGCGAATATGGCTTTTGCAGGAACGCAATGCCGGGATCGACTAAGCCGTGGTGCACGATCGCATTCGCGGTATAGCCAGACACGTAGAGGACCTTTAACCCGGGCCGCTGCTCCACCAGACGCGCAGCCAGCTTCGGACCACTCTCGCCCGGCATGACAACGTCGGTAATAAGGAGATCAATCGAACCTGGATGCTGCTCCACCTTAGCGATGGCCTCGGCCGAGTTCCCCGCGTCCAATACGTTGTATCCATAGCTGGCGAGAAATTCGATGGTGACTTCTCTCATGTTTGGAGCATCTTCCACCAGCAGAATCGTTTCGGACCCGCGCTGCGTTTGCTTCGGAGATTCCTCGGGTGCGCCCGCCTCTACCGGCTTTACCAGGCGTGGCAAGTAGACTTTGAACGTCGTTCCACTGCCCAATTCGCTGTAGACATAGATGAGTCCACCGCACTGTTTCACGATGCCATAAACACTCGCCAGGCCTAATCCCGTCCCGCGGCCAGGACCCTTGGTAGTAAAGAAAGGCTCGAAGATGCGCGACTGGGTTTCCGGATCCATTCCCGTGCCCGTATCGCTCACCGCCATCAGCACCCAGGGTCCGGCAAACGATTCGTCGTGCCGCATCGCGTATGCGGCATCAAGCTCAGCGTTGACGGTCTCGATCGTAAGAATCCCGCCTTGCGGCATGGCGTCGCGCGCATTAGCCGCGAGATTCAGAATCACCTGCTGCATCTGGACGCGATCCGCAGTCACCGAACCCAGGTCTGCGGCAAGAACAGTCTGAAGGTCGATATCTTCCCCGATCAGGCGCCGGAGCATGGTGCTGGTTGCAAGGATGACCTCATTCAGGTTGAAAGCCGTCACCTGCAGCATTTGGCGGCGCCCGAAGGCCAGTAGTTGCGCCGTGAGTGCTGCCGCGTGCTCCGCCGCCTCACGAATGGCGGCGGCTCGCCGGTTTACCGCTCCATCCCGGTCAACCCGTGAAGTGATCAATTCCGCATGGCCCATGATGACGCCCAACAGATTATTGAAATCGTGGGCGACTCCACCCGCCAACCGGCCGATCGCCTCCATTTTCTGCGACTGCCGCAGGCGATCCTCCAGCACCAGCCGATCCGTAACCTCCTCCACGATGGCTTCAAACATGCCTTCTCCACTGCCTGGCTCGGTCAGCCTTCGACCGGTTATGCGTACCTTGATCGGTGTGCCATCAGACCGTTTCCAATCGGTGAGAACCTCAAAGAGTTCGGAGTGTGCAATCGCATCGCGTAGTGCCGTGCTGTCCTCCGGTCTTAAGTAAACGTCGTGGGACAGACGCAAGCGCAATAATTCTTGCTCTGAAGAAAATCCGAGAATTCGGGCCAGGGCCAGGTTCGCAGTCAGGAACCGGTCTTCCGTAGGAGTTGAGCGGCAGATGCCGAAAGGCGCATTCTCCACCAGGGAGCGGAAGTTCGCTTCCGATGCCCTGAGTTCTGCTTCCGCCTGTCTGTGCAGCAATTCCAGGCGCTTTCGCTCCTCGATATCAAGCTCGAGTTCGGCGTTCAGCGTGACCAGCCTGCTCCCCACAGAATAAGCCGCAAGAACCGCCAATAGCGTGGTGAAGCAAATAGTCACGGCGTGAGAAGCCCAAATGGTAATCTGCGGAAAGAGGGTCTGCTTGGTGAACTCGAACAGGAACATCAGCGCGGCTGCGCCAGTCGCCGCCGTGAGCAGCGATCGAACGATTTTGACTCGATGCGTTGATCTGGTCACAGACCTCCAAGCTCAAGGCCGGACTTCGCACATGAGCTCCACCAGAAGTTGGCAAGTGTACCTCAGGGGAGCGGTGATGTACATGGCCGGGAATCCCAATGCCTTCGACGTGATGTGGCGCCGAAACCGCGCAAACCGCCTGCACTTTATTCGAAGCACAAGAGTTAACTGGTGCCGGGAAGGGGAATCGAACCCCTACAGTCCTTTCGGACCTGCGGATTTTAAGTCCGCTGCGTCTGCCAATTTCGCCATCCCGGCGATGCTTCCTGATCGCTGTCAGTATTGCATAGCCGCCCATCCCCTGCCAGTTGACGCAGCAGACAAAGGGGAGCATCCCCCAACTAAGATTGCAAAGGGATTCGAATGCAATGTTGTAGCGAAGAAAAAGGCCGCGACTGGCGTCACGGCCCTCTCTTCAGCCCATGGAATTCGGCGACCAGGAACTTCCCCGCTGAAGTCTTTCTTACTCGTGCGCGCTGATGCCGTTATTGGACATGGATCATCTTGCCGCTTGCGTCCAGAGTCCCCTTCACCTTGACCCGCTTGCCTTCGAACTTCGCCACTTCATCCTGGTGGTCGATGTCGTAGGTGGTGCCACTGTCCGCATCCTGAAGGACATACTTGTCGCCTGACTTTACGACGGTGCCGCCGAAGCTCTGGACCGCCGCGGGCTGCGACGCGTCAGGCTGCGAACTTGAAGGAGTCTGCGTTGTCTTGTCCGGCGTCGGGCTCGGCTGCGCCTGATCTTGGGTGGCGGGGGGAGTCGATTGCTCCGGCGTGGCCGGTTGTTGCGCTTGCGCATCCGGGGGTTGCGTCGGCGGTGTTGAATTCTGCGCGTTGAGCCCAATGCCCACGCTCAGGAACATCGCCAGAGCTCCGATATACAAGGACCGAACGTGTTTTTTCATGAAAATCCTCCGAAAGATTTTTAGGAGCAGTTTCTCGTCCTCTCCGCTGGCAGCAAACGGCTTGCCAAAACTTTTCTCCATTGCGTTTATTTTCTTCGGAATACCGTGACTTGTTCTATCTGCACGTTTTAGCCTTTATCGCGAAACATTTGCGAACGCGCAAACTACGGAACCCAATGAGCCCACCCTACAGCGCACTCTGTACCGAACCTGACATTCAGCCGCGGCTCGCGGCATGCCACTGAGCAGAATTTGCTCCTATCTCTTCTGGTCCGCGTATTGGTCGGCGCCCAGAAAGTGCAGGGACACATACGCCTCTTCGCCCACTACCCAACTATCGTGCCCTGGCGCAATGTAAAACACATCGCCGGCTTTCATCTCAATGACGCGGCCATCGTCCATCGCCGCAGTCGCACAGCCGGACACAACCATTCCCACGTGTTCCACCATGCAGCTCTCGGCGCCCGATGCTCTCCCAACATGAAGCGACCACTTCCAGCCCGGCTCGTAAGTGGCGCGCCCAATCGTCATCCCGCCCACCCGCACCAGCTCAAACTTTCCCTTTTCAAAAGTCCGCACCTCGTCCGGATTTTCGAACCTTTTTAAAATCACCTCGTTCATAAGGCCTCCCGTGACCCACAAAAAAATACTATCGCGACGCATGCCCAAACTCGTATCCTTGTGCGGAATATGTGCGGAATATCGAGGGCTGCAATCGAGGACAAAATGATTCAGAACAAACTCAGAGACGGAATAAACCCTCTCGGGCCTCTGCATGCATTCAGCCGCCGCCAGGCCATCGCCGGCATTGCCATCACGTTGGGCACTCTAGCTGCGGCAACAAAGCTGTGGGGCAGCGCACAAGAGCCCGTGAAAGAAATCCCCTCCACGCCCGCAAACGCCAAGCGCACTTCCCTTCACCAGGAAGTCGATCTCAAGGCAAGCGCTCAGCGCATTTACGAAGTACTGTTGGATTCCAAACAATTCAACGCCTGCACATCCCTGGCTGCCGAGATCGATCCAAGAGCCGGCGGCGCATTCTCCATGTTCGGAGGACTCATCGTCGGCCGCAACATCGAACTCATCCCCAACCAGCGCATCGTCCAAGCCTGGCGCCCCACGCACTGGGACGCAGGCGTCTACTCAGTAGTCCGATTCGAACTGAAGCCGAAAGGTTCCGAAGCCTCAGTCGTTCTCGACCACACCGGCTTCCCGGAAAGCCACTACGACAGCCTCTACGCGGGATGGGAATCTCACTACTGGGGACCGCTAAGGAAATTCCTTGCTAGCGCATAAGTAGGGGTTGACTTCCGCACGGCAAGTATTATGATGGTGCCTCTTGATTTGTAGGTGCCGTGTGCCGCAGCCGTCTCTTCGCCAGGTGAACGGCCTTGGCATTTACAGCGAACCTGTTCCCCCGCATTAACCTCCTGCGCTCTTTGAGTGGGCGCTTCACGCCGTCACTTCTTCCCATTGGAGGATCCATGTTTCGACGATCGATATCACGCACAATCCAAGTCTTCTCCCGCATCGCAATCGCGATTTTCGCAACCTCCGTGCTGTTGACCACACAAGCCTGGGGCGGCGCCGGCTCGAAAGTACTCTATAGCTTCTCGGGCAAACCGGACGGCGCGAATCCCTACTCAAGCTTGATCTTTGACTCGGCAGGCAATCTCTATGGCACAACCGAGGCCGGGGGAGCTCATGGCGGCGGCACGGTTTACGAATTGACGCAGTCGAACGGCGTCTGGACCGAAACCATTCTGCACAGCTTCAGCGGAACTCAGGATGGTTGGCAGCCCCAGTCAAGCCTGGTTTTCGATAAGGCCGGCAACCTGTATGGAACCACCTGGAGCGGCGGAGCCTTCCAGAACGGCACTGTCTATGAGCTGAGCCCGAACGGCGACGGAACCTGGACCGAGACGGTACTTTACAGCTTCAGTTGCTGCAACGGCGACGGCTTCAATCCGAACAGCGCTCCCTTCGTCACTGCCAGCGGAAAAATCTACGGAACAACGCAGTGGGGCGGCGCGGCAACCACGTGCAACGCCTGGAACTTCGGCTGCGGTACTTTCTTCGAGCTTACTCACACGCCCAACGGCTGGAAGGAAGCAATACTTTACAGCTTCTTCGCTGCTCCCGACTCCTCGGCACCCTGGGGCAATCTGGCCAGGGACAAGGCGGGCAATTTTTACGACACTGCCATCTGGGGCGGCAGCCAGTCTTACGCCGGAACCGTCTTCCAATTAAGTCCCGCAACCGGCGGCGGCTGGACCGAGAACATTCTCTACACCTTGGACCAGCAAACCGGTATCGGAGTTTCCGGTGAAATCGGAGGCGTAGTTTTCGATTCGTCCGGCAACATGTACGGCGCCAGCGGCGGCGGAGTCTTCGAATTGAGTCCTTCCTCCAGCGGCTGGACAGAAACCACGATCTTCCCCTTTGGTAATAGCCCCGCACCGAATAACCCGTACTCCGGCGTAGCCATCGAGCGCTCGTCCATTCTCTGGGGCACCACGGCCTGGGGCGGAGGCGGCACCTGCAGCGTCACCGGCAACGGTTGCGGTACGCTCTACCGAGTGCAAAAAATAAACGGCGTCTGGCAGGAAAACGCGATCTTCCATTTCCGCGACCAATCCAAGGGCTGGTTTCCCACCAGCAGCCCAATCATCGACAGCTCCGGCAACGTCTACGGAACAACCTTGAACGGAGGAGCCTTCGGCTTCGGCGTCGTCTACGAAGTCACGCCGTAGGGAGGCAGAAGTAGTGACTGTTTTTTTGACTGTGTCGAGCGGGCACTCTTGCCCGCTTGCTTTTTACTTTGACTCTGATTTGTCATCCTGAGGAAGCGGAGTCGCTCGCAAACGCGAGCGACTCCCGACGAAGAGCCTGCCCTGAGCCTGCCGAAGGGACCTATGCAACTCGCTTCGATCTCCGTGACTAACCAGTCCCGGTGTGGGCATCGGATGAAACCGCGCGTTACTTTTCCTCCGGATTTAGAGATTTGAAGGTCACTCCTGCGGCCGCACCGCCCAGGAAATCGGCTGCAAGATAGATCCAGAGGCTCGACCACCCTGAGAGCCCCATCGTTGTGATGCCTACGGCAACGGCCGGGTTAAACACACCGCCTGAAATGTTGCCGACTGCGAACGCACCCGTCATGACCGTCATCCCAATCGCCAAGCCGTAAAAGGAATTCCCCGATGTGCCCTTGGCGGTGGCGACGTTGAGCACGACAAACACCAGCGCGAAGGTGAACAGAAACTCAGCCAAGAGAGCCGGCCCCAGTGCCACATCCATTGCCGTCACTGCCGTGCCAGCCTTCAGATACTTCACCGCGAGCGCGGCGAGGACAGCGCCGATGATCTGGGAAACCATGTAGGGTACAACGTCTTTCGTGTCGCATCGCCCCCGGATCCAGACGCCCAGCGTCACTGCCGGGTTGTAGTGCCCTCCGGAGATGTGCCCGCCCGCAAAAATCATTACCATGAGTGCCGCGCCGATGGCCAATGGCGGAATCACGCCCGCTGCGCCCGCGATCACTGTGCACCCAATGGTTAGAACCAGAAAGAATGTCCCGATCAGTTCCGTGATGTACTTGTTCATGGTCGTCGTCCTCCTCCTTTGATGAAGACCGCTTCCCCCCTGCTTTGCCCGACACGGGGATCCTGCGACCCCATAAGTCGCGTTTTGGGGCTGCTTCCTGAAACTGCGCCATCATATACGCGAAAATTACGTCCGTAAACGGATACTTAGGATTCCAGTGTGAATAGTTGACGCAGTTAGATGGGATGAGAAGGCGACTACCTCACTGAGAATTACTGGTGAAATGGGGATGTTACCTTCAGCAGCCGCACGGTCTCCAAGTTGCCGCCCGCGACGAAGGCGCTGGAGTCGCTGGCACTGCGCGTGGACAAATCCGGGGGGTACCGCACACCGAAAAAGGCCGCGACTCGCGTCGTGGCCTCTTTGTATCCGTGAGAATCCGTGCAAATCCGTGGCTAAAGCTTCTTAGTGTCTTCCACCGCCCGGTCCGCCACGTCCGCGATCCCGCCCGCCACCACCAGGCCGTCCACCGCGCCCGCCGCGTCCACGATCCCGTCCACCGCCGCCCGGACGTCCGCCGCGCCCGCCACGATCTCCGCCATGCGGACGATCGCCATGAGGACGGTCACTGCTCACTACCGGCGCGCCATCACGATTGAAATTCGGCTCGCCTTCTGCTTCGTCGGGGAAATCGCCGCCGCCTTCAATCACCATGGTGCCCGCCGGAACTGCCGCGGGAACATACTCGCCCTGCGCGCCGCCTTCCGGAGCAGCAGCACCCTCCGGTGCAGCGCCACCCATCTTCGCGCGCTGCTCTTTCAGAATCGCCTTGCGCGACAACCGGATGCGATTGCCCTCAACCGCCAGCACCTTCACCAGCACCTGGTCACCTTCCTTCAACTCGTCGCGGATGTCGCCAATGCGATGCTCCGCCACTTCGCTGATGTGCAGCAATCCGTCGGTGCCGGGGATGATTTCGACAAACGCGCCAAAATCCGCCAGCCGAGTAACCTTGCCGAGATAAGTTTTCCCGACTTCCGCCGTCGCCGTCAGGTCGCCAATGATCTGCAGCGCCTTCGCCGCCGACGCCTGATCGCTCGACGCAACCTTCACCAACCCGGAATCTTCCACGTCGATCTTCACTCCGGTCTGTTCCACGATGCTGCGAATCATCTTGCCGCCCGGCCCAATCAGATCGCGAATCTTGTCGACCGGAATCTGTACGGTATAGAAGCGCGGAGCGAAGTCGGAAATCTTCTCGCGTCCGCTGGAAATAACTTCTTCCATCTTCCCGAGAATATGCAACCGCCCGCGCTTAGCCTGCGCCAGCGCCTCGCGCATGACCTGCGAAGTAATGCCTGCAACTTTAATATCCATCTGCAGCGCGGTGATGCCGTCTTTTGTTCCGGCGACTTTGAAATCCATGTCGCCGTAATGATCTTCCGCACCAGCAATGTCGGTGAGAATGGCATACTGTTCGCCTTCCTTCACCAATCCCATCGCCACGCCGGCCACTGGAGCCTTCAACGGCACGCCCGCATCCATCAGCGACAGCGAAGCCCCGCAGACCGTAGCCATCGACGACGACCCATTCGACTCCAAAATGTCGGAGACGACGCGCATCGCATAAGGCCAAGCCTCTTCCGAAGGCAGCACCCCCGAGATCGCCCGCTCCGCCAAAGCCCCATGCCCAATCTCCCGCCGACCCGCCCCCCGCATAAACCCAACCTCCCCCACCGAAAACGGCGGGAAATTATAATGGAGGAAGAAGCGTTTTTTGGCTTCGCCTTCGAAGCCTTCTAGGCGCTGCATATCGTCGCTGGTGCCGAGCGTGGTGGTGACCAGGGCTTGGGTTTCGCCGCGGGTGAAGATGGCGCTGCCATGGGTGCGGGGCAGGACGCCGGCTTC
>Ga0210405_10000233_pt1 | contig 78422 bp, 115 predicted proteins | sample IncBWH11MmetaG_FD_155492 | JGI IMG/M metagenome (GOLD analysis project Ga0210405, IMG submission 155492) | Forest soil microbial communities from Barre Woods Harvard Forest LTER site, Petersham, Massachusetts, United States - Inc-BW-H-11-M | ecosystem: Environmental > Terrestrial > Soil >... | reverse complement strand
CAGATCACAATATCGCCGTTGGCGATCAGCTGGCCGCCAATGCCAGGAACGCCTGCTGGCGCCGTCTCGGGCACGGTCGGGTTGACGGTGACCGCGATGTAATAGTCGCCCGCCGTCAGTCCCCCCGTGACGGTGAGATCGGGATTGTTGTTCGCCACCTCCCACGTCCCCAGGAACAGCCGGAGATTGGCGATCAAGTTGTCGACGTAGGTCTTGTTGGCGGCGTCGGTTCCGGCAACGGGCGGGAGAAGCGTGATCGCGCCCGTCATCACGCCGCCGGTCAGGGCGAGCCGGGACGTATCGCTCGGGTGGACGTGATCCTCCGGCGCCCAGGCGACCGCCGTGCCGATCGCCGCCGTGCCATCCATTAGCGGCAGAGCCGTGGCGGCGGGGAGAACCGCCGTCACATCGGCCACAGTCAGGACGACGGCGCCCTGTCGGCCGTTGAAGCTGTCGACGCCGGTCGCGGCGCCCACCACGGGCGCCCAGTTCACGCTCGGCGGCGGAGAGTTGGTGTTCGCGGTGACGCAGACGTAAAGATCGCCCGCGCTAAGCACGACGTCATTGACGGCGTAAGTGGCCGTGCTCAGCCAGAACCGGACGGCGAGCAAATCGACCGGCGCGGCGTTGAAAACGCCGAACTGCCCATCGGCGAAGTTGATGTAAGGCGAACCAGCCGCAGTTCCGACAGGGGGCCGATTGCCAGCGGTGGGACTGCGCAGAATCTGGATGATTGCCATGGCCGCCTCCTAGAAAGTTCCCGCATCGATGACTGAGTTCGCTGTCAGTACCGGCACCCACGTCGCGTTATTCCGCCCGAAGGTGACGCCCGTGCTCGGCGCGTCAGGGATGCCGCCGCCTGGGCCGGTCCCAGGTGGCGCCCATTCCGTGACGGTCGGATTGATCGAGGCGACAAAAATGCCATCGCCGATCGAGGCTGGGGCCGAGGCGGCGGGCGGTAGAAAAAGCGCGAGGTCGAGCGCGGTCGTGGTCATGGCGGCTCCATCTCATAAGCGGGCAGCCAGCCGGTGTATTCGAGCGAGACCTCGCCTTGCGGAGAGCGATGCGAGTAGACGCACCAAGCATGGCCGACCGGCGCGCCGCCGAGGAAAGTGAACTCGTGCAGGCAGTCTTTCTCGATGAGCACGAAAAACGGTCCTTCGCGCTCGAAATCGAACGCCACCGCGCCACCCGGCTCCCATTTCGTGACGTGCCAATTGCCGCAGAAGAAGATTGAGGTGTGATCGAAATTGTGAGTGTGGCCGCCGACGACTTCCCCAGGCTTGAGGCCCATGCCGCCCTCGCCCATGGCGCGGATATAGATCGAGCCGCTCACCCAATCGGTCACAGCCCTGCCTCCTTGAGCCGCGCCTCCAGCTGCTTGATCTTGGCGGTCAGGATCGCGACCACGCCAGCCAGATCGTAGGCCTTCATCATGTTCGGCTCCGGGTTCTCGACCGAGTTGCCTTGCAAATCGTGGTACTGGGTGTAGTCCGCGAGCGTCACCAGATCGGGCGCGCCAATCTCGACGTCGTCGGCGAGCAAGCCCCAGTGCAGACGATTGGGATCGGGCATCGGCCGGTCGCTGTAGCCGGTCGCGGACAGCGGATTACGATCCCGTGTCGGCTTCAGCTTGTAGCGCACCGGGTTGAAGGCTTTGAAAGCGGCGTCGGCCTCATCGAAATTGACCCGCCTGATGTTTGATTTCAGTCTGCTGTCGGATGGCGGGCTGACGGTAGCGTAAACGGTGCCGTTGAACGTGGTGGACGGCCCCACGTTGCTGTGCATGAACCATTGCCAGCCGTAGCCGCCGTTGCCGTTATAAAGATACACTTGGCCCTGTGCCCCGCCATAACCCGTGTAACCGTCATGCATTTCGTAAAGCCCGCAAACGCCTTGACCGTTGGAATTGACAGCTAGCACCACTGGAAGCGGGGATGGATTGTTAGCGCTAGTGGAGTCGAGCCAGCGGTAGTAGTTGCCGCCCGACTGGTAGAGGTCGATGCGCCCGCCCTGCATCGTCAGTTGGCCGGATACTTGCACGCCACCATTATTGACCTGCATTCTCTGGGCGCCACCAGTCAAAAAACTATGTATACTCCCTGACGGAGTATTATAATTCAACGTACTGCCAGTAATCGCAAAGCCAAACTGGCCACCATACAAATTGATATGTCTTGAAAGATCAGTCACACCAGTAGCGGTCTGACTGCCAAAATCTATGCCGCCACAGGATGTAATCTTACTGCTGTTCAGGGCGATACCGCCAATAGAGCCAACAACAATCCCAGCACTGGCGGTTACAATACCATTCATTTGCACCGAGTTAAGAGACGAGTTGCCCGTCACCGTCAGCGTGCTGTTGATCGCCAGCGGCCCCGTCATCACTCCGCCCGCGATCGGGACATACGATTGCGTGTCGATGTAGTTCTTGGTCGCGGCGTCTTGCGGATTCACCGGATCAGCCAGATTGCCGATCGTGCCTCCGTTCATGTCGATGCCAGCAGGCGCGACCGGCGGACTGTTTGGATTGAGGATAAGCCCGTTCGCGAGGGTCAGCGTGCCGGTCATCGTGTCGCCGGTCTTCGCCACCTTCAAATCGGCATAAGCCTTGTTCACCAGCTCGTCCGGGAGGCCCGGTGGCGTGGCGCAGACGGCGACGCCGCCGACCACCTGAAAGTTCGAGCCAATAACTTGCAAGCCAGAGTTCGCGGTCACCACGCCGTTGATGGTCAGAGCCCCGCTGATGGTGTCGCCTGATCGATCGACCTTGCTGTTCTCCAAGCCTGTGGTTGTCGTCTCGGCGGCGTTCAGCGCGGTCTGAACGTCAGAGGCTCCGAAAGCGTTTGGTGCGACGGCGACGTTCGAGGCGAGCACGGCGGAAGGCGAGCCGACGGCAAGCAGATTCCAGCTTGTGCCGTCCGAGATCCACCAGTCGCCAACCTCCACAGGCACCTGGGTTTCCGGCGGCCCTACACCCGGCCGACCCGCAGTGCTGACAATGACGTAGCAGTTGTCGCCGATCTGCAATCCGGGCGGCAGCGGTCCAGGGTTGGGAGTGACGCCGGATGCTGTGGTGAAGTCCGCCTGTCCAGTCGAGGCGTTGAACGAGCCGATGAATTGCTGCGCCCCCGTCACCAAGAGGTCGACATAGTTTTTCGTCGTCGCCTGACTGGGCACGAGCGGATCACGATCGAGGAGGACCGCGCTGGTAAACTGAAACTCCGCATTGCCTGTATAGGGTGGCTGCGGATTGGCGATGGTCAGCGCCGTGTCGATATAAACGCCGCCGAGCGTGCTTCGCGTCATAACGAAGTCCATCCCGACAGTGCCCATGGCCCAAATCGGACCGCCGTTGTCGAAGATAACGGCGGGGAGCGTCAGGTTGCCAGTCATCGTGTCGCCAGCTCTATCGACCTTGGCGAGGTCAATCGCATCGGCGTAGATTTTAGTCACCGCGTCCTGCGGATTGACCGGGTCCATCAAGCCGGTGATCGCCGCGCCGTTCATCTCAATCCCAGCGTCAGCATTGAGCACGCCGGTCATGGTGTCGCCCGCGACCTCGACAAACGCGGCTCTCGCATCGGCCTCGGTGAAGAACACGCCGAGCGGATTGCTGACGGTGCCATCGCCGATCAGCGAGAGGTCGTGGGTGACTGTATTGCCGGGGACGAGCGCGTTGCCGATGAAGACGGTGAACGAGTGCACGTCGGCGGCTGGCGCGGGCTGGAAGACGACCGACCGGGCATCTGAGCCGAGGGTGAAATCGACCCCCGGTTCCTGGCTCACGCCATCGAACACGATGAAGAGCTGATTGGCGTTGGTCAGAGAAACCGGATTGCCCGCAAAGTCGAGCAGCGGAAACTGAGTCGTGACCCCGTCCGGATGGATCGGCTGAAGCTTGGTGATGTACACTTGCGCCGGGAGAAGCGCCTCCGCGATCGGCGCGATGTCGATCTCAATGATCGATTGATCCGGCGCCGCCTGCGCCAGGGTGACGAGAGAGGTCGTGAAATCGACCGAAAAGTCGCCGACGAAACCGCCGCCGCTCGGCGTCAGCTTCACGCCATTGAGAAAGACGTTCACCTCTTCGCCCGGAGTCAGGGTCCAATCATTGGCGAACAGGTCGATCTGGGTCGTGTAGAAGTCGGTCTGGCCGAGGAAGCTCGCAAGATAGTACAGCGCGAACACCGCAGGGGGAGCTGGACCGATCGGCCCCGGCACGCCCTGCGCACCTTGCGGCCCAGGCGGCCCCTGAACCTGACCGAGATTGACCCAGCCGGACGCGGAGATGGCGAGGCCAGCGTAGACCCAGACGTCGTCGGTGTTCTCGTCGACGAGCGCCTCGCCCTCGACCATCTGGTACGAGACGGCTGGACTGCCGGGAGCGTCCCAGTCGGCTGGAATGTAACCGTCAGGGGGCAGCGCCGAAGTCGGCTGGTTCACGAACGATCCGACGATGATCGCGGTCCGCCCTGGCGGCCCTTGCGGCCCTGCGGGACCGACGGGCCCTTGCGGCCCCGGAGGCCCGCCGCCCGCGCCCATGTCGACCCAGGCGATCGTGTTCCACTTGGTGCTGACGTAGCCCCAGATGTGCTTGGTGCGGGTGTCGAGAAGGGCTTGGCCGGGATAGAATTGGATCGGCGACAGCGGGTTGTTCTGCCCGTCCCAGTTCGCGGGGATGTAGCCATCGGTCGGCAGCGCGGTCGTCGGCTGGTTGGAGAAGGCCCCCAATAGGTTCTCAAATTGAGCCGGAGGCCCCGGAGGCCCCTGCACGCCGTTCGGGCCGGTGTTCCCTGGCAGACCCTGAAACCCTAGGGCCCCTGTCCTTCCCTGTGGCCCCTGAGGGCCAATCGGCCCCGGAGGTCCGGGCATCCCCTGAAGGTAAGTCGGATCGACCCACCTCGGATCACTGGCGATCCCCTGCGCCGAGAGCAGCTGGCCAGGAGTGCCAGGGCTCAGCCATTTGGGCGGCCCGTTGTTTTCGCCGACGAGAAGCTGCCCGCTCGTGCCGAGCGGCATGTCGGTGATCTGGGTGAGGCCCCCGAGCTGAAGCGCGAGGGGGGTGGCGTAGGGCTTGCCGGTCCCGCCCATGGCGACCGGCAGCGGGCTCGGCAGCGCGCCTATGGCCGCGACCTGACTGGCCGGCACCTTAACCGTAATCCCGCCCTGAACGATCGGCACCCATTCCGGGCCGAGCGGCGGACTGCCCTGCGGCAGATCGGTAATCGGCGTGAGGTTGACCGGGACTTGGCTCGGCGCCCATTGGGCAGGCCCCGGCACGCCGGGGATCGGCGATGACGGCTGGCTCGGATCAGGGATGAAGACGCGCTTGTTCATCGCTCACTCGATCGTTATCGGAGTTTTCGGATCGCCCTCCGTCACAAGCGGGCGGAACGGCGGCGGAGGCCGCTCTTGCGTCGCTATCGGGTTGCCAGAGATCGGCGACGGATCGAAGCGCGAGGCGATGAAGTTTTCCGGGCGAGGGTCCGCAACGGGCACCGGATCAGGCGGCGCTAATTTCGCTTTGAGTTGGGGCTGGGGCCTGTCTTTGCATTCGAGGCACACGCGCAAGCGCAAGTTCTGAAGCTTGGTTCCGCTCCACTCAAATTGATAGGTCAGCCGATACAAGTTCCACCACCGGCCACAACGATCGCAGACCCCAAACGCTCTCGGCGCATGAGGATTGGTGACGGCATGGCCGGAGCGGCTTGCGTAGCCCATCGGGTCACCTCACTTGCAGCAGGGGACGCACGGGTGTTCCGGCCCCTCGGGATAGGGCGGCTCGGGCTCGGGCTCAGGCTCGATGCCGCGCCCAGCGAACCAGTCCTTGTAGACCTGTTGCATCGCGGTATCGCGCGACAGGCAATCGGTGCTCCGGTCCTGGCAGGCCCAAGCGTAGGCGTGATCCATGACCGGATTCGGCAACCGCCGCTTCCACGCCTCAAGGATCTTTTGCGTCTGCGCCACCGTCGGCATGATGAACACGCCGTCCGCCGTCTCAGTCTTCCACCCGGCGAAGGCTTGATAGGTCGGGGCGAGATTGGCGGTCGGAACGACCTTCTCCGCCGCGTCGACATAGCGATCGATCATCGAGAAGTCGCAGCCGCCGTCCATCCCCGGCTTGCCGACAAAGTCGGAGCGGCACAAATACGAGCCGACGCCGAACACATCGACGCCTGAGTTGGTGGGCGTGTAGTCGTCGTAGTTCGGGTTCGCCTGCCCCGCGCTATTGCCCATTTTCATATAAGTGAGGGCGTGCGGGATGACCTGTTTGATGTACTTGGTCTCGGCTAGCAGATTGGCCGGCGGGCATGGCGCTCGACTGCCATAGCCTTTCACGTAGGGCTCATCGATCAGATAGAAGCCCCAGAGCTTGGCGTTGCCGCGATAAGGATCGATGAAGGCGCGGAAGGCGCTCGTGTCTCCGCCGCAGCCGATATTGCTGGGGACGTAGACCATCCCCTTCACCCCTTCCGGCAGGCGGTTGAGGTTGCTGACGCTGGAGACGTCGGCGAGGTTGAAGCCGATCGGCCCTGGCACATAAACGCCGTTGGGCATGTTGGCGCCCGAGGTGTAGTGCAGCGTTTCGGCCGCAGCCGGTGAGGCGAACAGAACCGCCGCGAGAAGCCAACTTTTCATCATCGTTCCTCCCTCAGGTCATGAGTAATACCCGTCCAGCATCGGAAGCAGGTAGACAGATCCGCTCTCAGTGTCTTGGGTCGCGGCGTAATCGTAGGCCTGCTTCGCCATCGCCGCGCGCGTCACTTCAAGATCCTGCGCGTAGTGAACGGCGAGGCGCGCCGCGAGACCAGCGCAGGCGGCGTCAAGCCAGCGGTACGGAATTTCGAGCTGCATGTTCCCGCGCAGCTGCGCGTCCTGCTGCTGCCCGAAGCTCCAGACGTGGCAGTGGTAGCCCTGATTCGGCCAGGGCCAGAAGGTGATCGACGGCGAGATGGTGCGGTCGTACCAGAACGAGGTCGGTCGCCCTTGCGTGTATTTGTTGGGCTGCATCGTGTATTCCTGCCGCGTCATCGGCGTGATCGTCAGTTCCTGTTCGTTGGGCGGATCGCCCGTGCCGATCGTGACGTTGAGCACGGTGATGTCCGTCGAGGGGAGCGAGTAGGTCGCGAAATCGGGGCCGATATCGAACACCTGTTCGTGGACCCGCCACAAATTTGGGCCTCGATTCGACCACTCTGATTGCATCAGGTTGGCCTCCATCCACGCCATGTGGAGATGTTCTGCCAAGAGCATTGGACCGCGTAGGCGTATTCGAGAACATGCGTTGAGCACGACCTCGCCCAGCGAGGGAAAGAAGTTGTACGTCCCGCTGGTATTGCTCGGCTCGGTCATTTCACCATCGCCCCGTAATTCGAGCCCTCCACCCCCTCCCCGGCAACCCTCGGCGGCGCGAACGGCCCCTGAGTAATATTGCTGTGGCTGTGCTCGCCAACCTGAAGAAACGTCCCGCGCACCGAGCCGACGCCCAGCCCCAAGGTGAGCCGGAAATAGAGCGGGCACGCCATCATCTGAAAGCTGATGTTCGCGGTTCCCATTTGCGCGCCAGCTGGCAGAAGATCCCTGTGCCAAGTCATCTGCGCGACCGGCACCGGGCTGACGAGATCGCAGGGATCATCGAAGCTGTAGTCGAGAAGGAACTGGCCGCCGCCCGAGACGACGATCGCCGCGCCGACCACAGCGGTGGCGTAGTCGTCCATCCTTACGAGAACCGTGTTGTTGGCCGGAGTCGCTGTGGCGGTAATCGCGCGCATCGGCTAGGCTCCCGCACGAGCCGGAGCGGGCGTTTGCCGCGCCCGTCCGGCTCTAACCACGTTCGAGATGGAACCTCGGAAATGGCTGGACGCGACCTTATCCCGATTGCCTATCTGCGCGAATGCTTCCGTTACGATCCGGAGACAGGCGAACTGCACTGGCGAGAGAGGCCCCGCTCGCATTTCCCCGACCGCCGTTCGCGCACAGTCTGGAACCTGCGCTGGGTTGGCAAGGAAGCCGGGAGCCTCAGGAAAAACGGCACTCGCCACATCTGCATTACCATCAAAGGCAAGCAACGAGGCGTCTTCGCGCATCGCGCTGCGTGGGCGCTGACGAAGGGTGAATATCCTCTGAATGAAATCGTCCACGATGACGCCGATCGCTCAAACAACCGATTCAAAAACCTCAAACCCGTCACACACGCCAACGCCTGCGCCTAACCATCAACCTTCGACGACGTTATATTGAACCACAGTGAGCCTTGCGCTTCCGGCCCCGGAGTTGAGCATGAGCCTCATATACAAAGGGGCCGTCGCCATGGAGAAGGTGAGGTTACCCGTCCCAGGATTAGCCGCGAGCGGGACGAGGTCGGTTCCCCAGTACATCTGCGCGAACGGGACGGGATCGATCAAGGAATTGGGATCGTCGAAGGAATGCTGGACCGTGTAGTCCACCACGCCTTGGACGGACACTTGGATGCCGAGGGGCGCGTCTGCCCATTCATCGCACCTAATGACATCAGTTGGCGTGTTCGCGGCTGCGCCTGGGCCTACGGTTCTGGTGATCGGGCGCATTTCGCACTCCTAAAAAAGAAGCCGCCTTTCGGCGGCTATCGGAGAAGACGCCCGGTGTTGGAAGGCTGGGCATAGCCGGTTCGACAAGATCGTCGTCGAGCGTCTCTCCGAATTAAGGAATCTTCTCTGAGTCGGCCATGATCTTCCGGCCTTTCGGGCCAGAGCCCGCGTCGTGGGTTTTCGGGTGGAGATCAGCGCCGACGCCGCCGCCGCTCTTGCGACCGGCTCGGCCCATGGAAGGCTTCTTGCCGCCGCCGCTGATCGTCCCGCCGAAGGCCTTCTTCGCCCGCCCGCCTGCCTTCAAGCGAGCCACGATGCCGCCGTCCTTGCGATCGACGACGGCGCCGCCTTCCGCCTTGAAGATCGGGCCACCGCCACGCGAGAGCGTGGCGTCCGGTTCATTCTTCGGCTGAGCGCCGCGCGCCTCGCGCTCGACGTTCTTCCTGGCTTGCCGCTTCAGAGCGCCTCCCGACGCCCTGCATTCACGATCGGATTCGCCTCGCATTGGGCTATCTCCGTTAGACCGGGTGCACGCCGAAGAGCGGCCCCGGATTGAACTGACTCGATGACAGAACTTGCGCCGGATTGAGCGGCATCACAATGCTGAAGCCATCCGTGCCGGTTGGAGTGTTTCCAGTTCCGGCACCTGGGCCGGCTGCGGACAGCTGCACGCCGCCGCGCGGATCACCAGTCGCCTGCGTCGCCGGACTAGTGAGGTCAGCATACTGGAAAAAATCGCCAGTTCGCGCCAAGCCAGCCTCGGTGATGGTCGGCAGCGGTTGGTTAGGCAGGACCGAGAGCGGCAGGCCGATCAGGTCCGAAGTCACCACGGTGTAGTTGAGGGCCGAGGTGAACTGCGGAATGGCCGCGAGCAAAACTTTGTAGGTCTTTCGGCCATACGCGGTTCCGGCGCCAGCTAGCGACGCGATCATCTCGCTTTGAGGCCGCATGTAAATGTCGAGGCCTTGGATGAGCACGTTGCCCGCCGGACTGCCCGCGAGGCTGACGACGCCGACGCCGCGCGCGCAACCGCAATCGGGCATCAGGAAGCGGCCCGCGCCGCCGTTCATGAACGCCGAATAGGCGGGCCGGAAGGCGTAGGCGCTGGGATCGCCGAAATAAGTCCCGATCTGCGCGGCGGCCGCAGTCGTGAGCGGCGGCGGCGAGACGGTGATGGTGTTAACGCCGGGAGCGCCGAGCGCAGTCACCTGGGCGAACGTCATCGCGCCGCCAGGACCGGCGCCCGCGATCGACAGGAACATACCCGGCGAGAAGCGCCACTTGTCGTTGGCGGCGACGTTGATGGTGGGGTTGCCAGCGGCGCATGCGCCGACGGCGAAACCCGTCTCGATACCGACGCCGAGCGCGCCGCCGGGGGTCGGCGTACCCGGCGCCATACCGGGCGCGTAGGCCGTGGCGAGTGGGAGGCTCACGTTCGACACTGCGGGTCCGGCGGTCGTTAAAGCGACGCCAGCGGGCTGGATGACCTGATTGAGCGCCAGGATACTGTCGGACATGAACAGGGCCGGGAACCCGCCCGCGCCCTTTTTGTCCTTGGACCCGCTCCCGGCCATGGAGAGCAGGCCGGAGCCCTGCCAGAAGATCGAGGGGCCGATCTCGTTCGAGTATTCGGCCGGCGGGCCGCCGTTCGGCGCGCCAGCGAACCCGCCAAGCGAGATCAGAGGGCCGGTTGAAGCGGCTTGCGCCATAGTCGTTCCTCAGTATTACTGTGTCGGGAACGAGCCCCAGATAGCTCTAAAGTCGAAGTACCCGAAACTATAGCGTTCATAACCCTTCACTAGTAAGTTGTCGCTAGTAAAGTCTACTTGCATATCTAGTTCAAAGGCTACACGCTGCAAGTAAAGCAAGCCTTCCTGATCCGTCATTACGAACCAAGCCGTCGGCGATGTTAGATAGTCATGTACAAGATGACCATCAGGGATACCGCCTGAAGTCTCGGGGATGGCGTTGACGTCGTTATCATTTGTTCCGGGGCGTAGAACGGTCCGGAGGAGCCTGATCGCTATTGGTTCAAGCGCAATCGGAACTACGAGCTTTCTTGCGCGGGCCTGCATGCGGAGGCCGGCGTTGTCGCGGAACGAGCCGCGAATCGAGGCCTGCGCGTTGAGAAGCGAGGCCTCGTTGAGATCCATATCGATGGCGAAGCGGTTCGGAACGACGCCAGTATCGATCGGATGGTTCAAAGAACAGAGCGGCTGCTGATCCCCTAAAATTGTAGGATCGTAGACCGTCGCCATGTTTAGTGGGTAGGCCCCATAGATTTCCTTGGTCTGGTTGAAAGACTTCTGTAGTCCAAGGTTACTTGGTTGCCACTGTCTTTTATATAAATTATCGTCGATCATCTTTCGAGTGAAGGCGTACCCTAAGCCGATCTCTTTGTGGTACTGATTATAGACATACCGTTCGCCAGCTTGATTGTCGAACGTAGTCGGCCCGCCCTCATTCTTCAGAGCGGCAAGCCCCAAGTACCGCATCGAAGCAGTGCGCTCCACGGACATGTAGCTTTTGTCGACCTTGTAGATCTTGGGATAGATCCGGTCGATGTCCTTATACTGTCCGGCCACCTTGCGGAGGCCTGGGAACAGAAGGTCATAAGCCTGGGCGACCGAGACGGCCATGGGTTACTCCTCCTCACATGCCCGTCAGGGACTTGTAGTCCTGATTGTTGAAGGTGACGTAAGCCCAGTTGAACGGACTCGATGTGTCCGTCCCAATGGCTCCCGGCGGGTCGCGAACAAGGTCGATGATGCGCCAAGGCATGGTCGCCGACAGCGCGCCTGCGGCGGGCGGGGTGACGACGACGTCGAGCATGCAACTCGACCGGCCCGTCATGGTGTTCCCCGAATAGGGCCCCGGCCCAGCCGGCGTCCCCATGAACTGGGCGTTCATGCCGACATGCGCGAGCAGGATCTGGCCGTTCCCCTGAACCCTGAAGACCGTCAAAGGGTCGTCGATAACCTTGGCATGCACGTCAAACCCGGTGCCGCTGGGGGCCGCGTCGTTCCCCGGCCACCATGAGACGGCGACCCACTTCTTCTGCGAGATCGACATATATTCGCAGCCGCAGAAGATGCCTGCGATCTGGGTCGTGCCGGGGGCCGCCTGCGCGACGTAGCCGGTCGACAGCTGGACGATGGGATCGCCCGTGAAGATGGGGGTTGGATTGGTCGCCGAGATCCAGCGGCGACTCATCTGGTAGTTGACGGCGGCGCCGAGGCGGTGAGAGTCAGCGAAGCCGAAAGGCGCGTTGGGGTTGGGCATGGCGTGACGATCCCTTCCGCGAATGCGGGATTACGGGTTCGTCATCACCGAGCGCCGGACGATGACATTCAGTCATCCAAGCGAGAGCACGAGCGCCGCACTCTCACCTACCGTTTTAGTCGGGAACACCTATGGGGCCAACGGTACTCCCCACCCGAGGTTGCGTTTTCCGATGAGCGTCGCGGGGCGCCGTGCCGGCTGGCGCCTCCACAAGTTTCGCTTCCGAATTGCGCACTTGATCGGTGGCCTTCAGTTTCTCGCGCAATCTTCGCCGATCTGTCAACTCCTTCGGCCGCTCGCACAACATCAGACCGTCAATAATGATGCTCTCGTCAGTATATTCGGGATAGAGCAACTCCCGATGGCGATTGGCCGGAACGGGCGCCCAGCCGCTGCGCATGAGCTGCGTCGTATAGTGCGGGAATTGCTTGCCGAAAACCGTGTGCGTCTTCCACTCGTAGGTCCAGCCGGGGGGTGATTCGGCATAAAATCGGTCGAGATACACGTCGCTGTCCTCGTCGTCCATGTCGCCATACTGGGCCCGCAGCTCGCTGATCCTAAGCCGCGCCCGCTCCATGTGGTCGACGTAGCCAGGACGCGCCTCGGCCGCGTCGAGATCGCGATAGCCTGGACGCCCATTGCGTGCGCCCATGAAGCCTTCTTCGCCTTGGAAATCGGTCATGATCGGGCTCCCAACATCTTGCCGCGCGACTGCGCGTCGAGCAGCTCGGCCGCGTATTCGTCGTCGGTCATGCCGAGGACATCACGCGCATGCTCACGCTGGCGGGCCGTGAGCGCGACCGGCGTGCCGCGAGGGCGGCCGGTGCGCAGATTCGGCGCTTCCGCGCGAGCCGGCGCGGCCATCCGGCTCTGGTTCAGCTGGCGCTGGCCCTGGCGTGTCTGTGTCATCTGCGGTGCGTCTCCCACGCCAAGCAGCTCCTCGATTTTGTCGAAGTAGGCGTCGGTTTCTGGAATGAGTTTGAACTTGTTCACGGCAATGCGGTGTGCGCCGTCGATCCCATCGATCGCCGCCTGATCTCTGACTTGCTCGGGGTGGGACCTGATCCACTCGGCGCTCTTCGGAAAGCCTGTTCCGTCGAGGTGGCCGGAAAGTCTCTGGACGTTCGCCTGCATCATTTGTGCAGGATCGACGTATGGCTGCTGCCGCTGCGGTTGCGGAGCTTGCCTGGGCTGCGGCTGCTGCGGCTGGCCCTGCTGCGCCTCGGCGACGACGCCCTCGCGCATCTCCATCAGGCGTAACAAGTTCGCTCGGGCGTCCGAAATAAGAATCTGAGCGTCGGCGGCGCCCTTGTGGTCTCCGCGATCGAGCGCGCCCTGGAAATAGGCTCTGGCCTGATCAGAATCGCGCTTCGCCGATTCGATCGCGGCATCGACCATCTGCACATTCGACTGGGTGAGGCCGCGCTCGGCCTGGACGCGGGCTTGGTGCTCCTGATGCGCGATCTGGGCGGCGCGATTCGTGGCCGCTTGCTGGTTGGCGAGCTGGCGCTTCAACTCAAGGACGCCCTCGTCCTCCGGCTCGGGCTCCGGCGAAGCGCGCATCGGCGATTCGGGCTCGACGCGAGCCGGTTCCGGCTTCTTGTCGCCGCTACGGACCGGAATGCCGCCGACAACGACAGTTTTCGGCTCCAGTCGTTCCTCCGGCCTCAGATCGTCATCGGGCTCATCGAGGAGCGCTCCAAAATGCGTCGCCTGCTCGGGGTCTTCCAGTTCGCTGCTTACTCTGGCCATGTCAGAACCATGCGTCCGGGTGATCGATTTTGCCCTTGATGGAGACGTCGTTGATGAACCTGACCTCGCGGCTGCCGATCATGCCCTTGAGGCCGTCGCTCGCCCGGAAGACCACCCAATCACCGGGCTCGACGTTCTGTCCGTAGAATTTGACCGGCCCGTCGTCCTCAAAGGCGCGCGGTCCCTTCTTCAAGACCATGCCGACTTTGCCCTGATACCTGTCCTCGTCGACCGCCTCCTCGGCGATCTCCAAGCCGCCCGCAGTGCGTGTCGCCGGCCGGATATAGCTCGCGACCAAGACTTGCTGGGCGAAGGGATCGACCTTTTCGAGATCGTCGCCGCAGCCGGTCCAGATGGTATCGCGAGGGTCCTCAAGATGGAGGGTGATGATCCTATGATGCGCGGGCAAGCGGGCCTCTTCCTTGATCGTCTTCTTCGTTGTCGATTTGCCCCATCCATTCGAGGACGTGGCCAAGCGCCGACAGATATCCAGCGCGGAATTTGTAGTCGGAGAAGTCTGCGGCGGCTCCCTGGATCATCGGGCGCAGCATCTCGCGCTGCTTGTCCTCGATCATCTCGGTCAGCCGCTTCGCGACAAAGATCGACATCGCGTCCATCAGGCGACCTCGTCGATTTCGCGGAGGTCAGGCGGCTCCATGCAGGCGTAGTAGAGCCCCCTCGCGACGATCTCGATGTCCCTTTCTTGGGTCTCAACGAAGGTCGCGACGACCGTTTCGTTCGGCCGCGCAATAACGCCGGCCGCGACGAACTTCGGCTGGCCGTCGCAGAGCGCCGCGAACTCGCGGAATCGATCGCCCAGCTCGCTCATTGCGTCAGTCCGCGAACCGCCCACATGACGGCCTCATCAACCTTGGTGCGGGCGAGCGAGCGCTCGCGCCCCACCGGCACGCAATCATCGATCGCCTTGAGGAACTCCAGCCCGAGATCCTTGAGGCGCACCATCGCCGCCTTCTCCGGATCGGAGAGCACGCGGTACTGGTGGCGCACGTCGTTGTTGACGACGCGCTCATCGCTCTCGCTGTTCACGTTCACGACATGGCTCATTCGGCTAGCTTCACCTTCCCGTGGCCCTGGCGCTTGGTCTTCTCCATCCGGCCTCGGCCGGAGCCCGCGCCGAACTTCTCGGAGATCCGCCCGCCGTGCGCGCGGCCCATGCCCGGAGGAGGCATTCCCGGCGGCATGCCACCCGGAGGCGGCATAGGCGGTCTCGGCGGCGGCGGAGGCGGCATACCAGCGCCAGGAGGCATCCCCGGCGGCATCCCACCAGGAGGCATCCCCTGCGGCGGCGGCGGAGGAGGTGGAGGAGGCACCATCGGGTGCGGCATGATCGGAGGCGTCGGAGGCGGCTGCTGCTGATCGCCTTTGCCGCCCACGATGACATTGACGACGGTTTTGCCCTTCGCGCCCTTGGCCTTGCCGCCGTGCGCGCGGCCGACCCGCCCGCCTCTGGCGAGCGAAGTCTTGTCGTCCCTCAGATCACTAATTTCGGTTCGGCCGCCCCTGGCGCGCGAAACCTTGCCGCCTCTAGCGCGCATGGCGTTTTGGTCGCCATGGCCAATGATCAACGGCCGATCGCCATAGGATCGCGGACCGCCATCGGTGAGCATAGAAAGATTGCGGGCCTTGCCGCCCTCGTTGTCTGGAATCTTGCCGGGATAATTGCCGCCGGTCTTCGACGGCTTAAAGTCAGCCGAAGCCACCGCAGGGCGATTGATGCGTCCGCCTTTCGCGCGGCCGGCGCGACCAAGCGAGGGCGCCTTCGCGGCGCCGCCAGCGGCGAACGCGGAAGAATCGCTCGTGCGGGCGGCTTTCCGCCCGAAATCGTCTGCCGAAGCGCCCTTGTCTCCGTTTCCGGAGCCGCCGTTTTTGCCCGAGACCTCAAACTTTCGGAGTTTGTCGGCCGTGAAGCTCTTTTGACTGTGTTCGCCCATGGCGGAACCCTCTTTGGGGTCCAGCCTTTCAACGCGGCAATTCCTAGCGCCGATTGCAATTGCGCGAAAGGGCCCTTATCTTGCAGTTGGTGCAAATGCACCGAGGCGAGGCAAGGCCTGTCAAGGCAAGGCTTGGCGAGGCGTGGCAGGGCGGCGCAAGGCAAGGCGCGGCGAGGCAGGCAGGGGGCGGGGCCGTGGGTCCCGCCCCAGTCATGCAAATAGGAGAGTCGAATGAGCACGCTTACGCAGGACATCGACAAACATGGCAAGACCAATGGCCCGGTTCGGTTTGCCTCCAAGATGCAAAGCATCCATGCCGGAAAGCACCCCGACCTCGCCGTCGGCCTCGCCGAATATGAGCGCCACCAACGCTTGATCGCCGCGTTGCCGAAAGACCCAACGGCGCGGAAATAGTAGGGATACAGGTTCGCGGACGCCTAAGCTAGCGGGTGAGAACGGACTGCCGGGGACTAGGCCGCTGAAGGCCCCGGCGCTTAAAGAGAGTCGACGATGAGCGCTTACAAAGCTTGGCCGCTCTGGCGGGAGCACGGCAGCTTAGGTGGCCGCTGGGAGCTGGAAGTCTTCGGCGAGGACGGCGGAACCGTGCTTGAGCGGCTGCCGCTCAACGAGCTTCTCAATAAAACGGATGTCCGGGCTCTGCTTGATCAGATGGTGGCGGAGGCGAACCTCCCGCCCCAGCCGTCGAAGTTTGAGCTGCTGTCGGAGCCATCCCCGGCCCGCCGGAAAGCAAAGGCTGCTCGCCCCTGATCATCCGCTTGACCACCTCTGAGGGCGTTTGGCCGGTGTGGTGAGCGGTATTGAACACCCGTCCCTGGAAGGAATGCAGGAAGGTCTCGTCGGCGGCCGAGGCCAGACCCGTGATATGTCCCCCGCCAACCCAGGCCGACGCCTGCACCTGGGCAGGCGTGATCCCCAGCTCGTCGCCGATCGACTTGTACCAGCCCTCAAGCGCGGCATACTCGTTCTTGTTCGGCATGCCAGCCCACATCGTCGGCTGATTGACGGCGTCGTCTATCGACAGTTCACCGTTTTGGAACATCCGTTGTGGGCGCACCGGCTCCACGCCCTTTTCCGGCGTGAACGACGTCTCCAAGAAACGCGGATCACGCGAGAGAATCGCTGGCAACTTGAAGGCGTGCCGGTCCATCGTGCCGGGGGCGTAATTGCCCATCAAATTCTGAACGAAGGACGGCGGCTTCGGGTTCTTGAGGACGTCGTAGCCCTCGGTCAGGACGTTGCCCACGTTTTGCTGATGCAGCTTCTGCGCTTTCGAGCCGTAAGGCTGCGCGATCGGGTCCCCTCTTTCCGGCGGCGGCACGCCTGCGGCGTCGCGCTCATAGAAATAGCTGGCAGTCCGGATGTTCTGCGGGATTTTATTCTCGGGGCTCGTGGCCGACACGAGGTTCATATACTTCTCGAACGCCTGCTGGCCGGCGTCGTCGCCAAGCTCCTTTAAGAACATCGCGCGAAGCTGGCCGGTATTGTACCAGCTCAGCCCCACCGTTTGCATGCCGTTGCGGACGATGCCGATCATCTGAGCGCGGACGTCCGAGTTGGTCACCAGATCGCGCATGCGGTCCGAGACGCCACGCGGCGGGTCATAGCGCTGCAATTCAAACTGCGGCACGTCCGGCACCTTGTTCATCAAAGCCGGATCGAAATTGAACATCGGATCGTAATGCACGCCCTCCGGCGGGTTCAGCGTCGGCTTCGGGCCCTCCCACAGGCCGGTCGTCGGATTCCAGACATTAAGCTCGCGCGTCGCCGGAGCGCCCTTGACCGCCTTGGCCGCCGCGCCAACCGGCCCGCGCGCGCCGAGCGCCGCCTCCGGCCCCCCTCCTGGCAACGACGCGGCGAGGCTCGTGACCCGCTGCTGTGTTTCCGGGTCCGCCATCGAGGCTTTGCCGGTAGCGACGTCGCCAGGGACCGTGGCCGCGCTCCAGAGCCCCTGCCCCATGCGCTTGGCCTCCTCGCCGATCGCGGCGCCGACCCGCATCGGCATCGCGTGCGCCGGGTTCCCTGCGTAATGGGCCAGCGTTTCCGTCATCGGCCCCGGTTGGTCGATGTCTTCAGGCGTGTAGGCAATGGGCGCGTCGGCGGTTTGGTCAGACGCCATGGTGACACTGGAGCCCAGTGGATCATCGTCCGGCGCGCCGCCCTCGGCGAAGCGAGGCCGCGTGATCATCGAGAGGCGGCGCCGCAAGTCTGCGTTGAGCTGCACTGGACCGCCGCCAGCGTAGCCGCTGGCCGTCTGGCTCGCTATTTCGCCTGGGCCGTGCTCGCGGCCGACGAACGTCGTGCCCCCGATCCGGACCTGATTCTGCGCGGCGAGCGGCGGCGACCAAGACGGGTGACCGCGCATACGCCCGTAATAGTGGGTCGCGCCGCCGGTCGGATCGGGTATGAGACCCGAATAGGCCTTGTCGACGACGTCGCCGATGTTGCGGTAGGCCCTGGCCAGAACCGGATTCGGATTGTCTGGCGAGAGGTGCTGCGCGGTGGGATTGCCCTCGGTGGCGCGCCCCGTGTTCCAGGGCGAAAACTCATGGTAGCCAAGGCGCGGGTTCAAGCCGGCAGCCGGAGCCTTCACGACGCCCGCGATCCCCGAGCCATAGTCGCCAGCGCGGACCCGGTTCAGGATGGCGTGGGCGATGCCAGCCTGACCAAGCGGCGGCTCGCCGCTCGCCTCGCCGAAAACCGTTTTGATGAGGAGATCGCGATCGCCAGGATCGAGCGGTGGCCTGCCTGCGCTCGACGGCGTGGCCTCGGGCTGCCGCGAGGCTAGCTCAAATTGGTCTGGCGCCGGGTTTTCGCCAGCGCCAGCGAAAGGATCGTGATCGACCGGCGAGACGTCGTAGTCGTTCGGCGACGACGCCATCGAGCCGAAGGGGTTTCCCTCGACAGGGGTGACATCATAGTCGCCGAGATCGTCGACCATTTACCTGCGAATCGTCGTTGTCCGCACCACCGGCTGACCCGGTCGCGGGGCCGGCTGACCCGGCCGCTGCACCCCTGGCCGCTGACCCGGTAGCCAACCAGGGCCTGGGGGCGGCTGATCCGGCAGAGGCTGTACCGGCGTCCCCGTCGTGTCGTAGGGCTCGCCGGCCGTGATTTCCCCCTCACTCGCCCCGGCCTCGCCTCCGCCAACCATCAGATCGATGGCGCAAGTGATCCCGTTCGACTCGGCGGTGATGGTCGCGGGTCCATCGGCAACCGAAACCACGGTCGCCTGGGTGTCATCGTCCCCGGCCGAGACGGTCGCGATCGAGGGGGAAGACGAGGTCCAATTGACCGGCCCAGGCGGGTGGGCGGGTGCGCCCTGAGCATCGGTGTAGGCGACGGTCAGATCGACAGATTGTCCAGTGTTAAGTTCGACCATGTTTCCTCTCCTTGTGAGCCGGCGTGTAGGGAGTTCCGACCGTGATCGTCGCCGTCATTCCAGGCGCGTCCGGGTTGAAAAGCATAACTGGGTGAGCGGTGAAGTAGGCGACCGGGTCATCGAACGGAATCGGGAAGACCATGGCGCGCTGGCCCTGCCATTGACCGCAAACGAAGCTCTCTGTGGGCGCGCCAACAAAAGCCATCACCGAGCCCGAGTAAAACAGGGTGGCCGCTTCCTGGGGATCGAGTGCTTGGCTCATGCTCGCCTCCGAATCCTGAAATATTGCCCGGTGTGAGGATGCTGGACGTAAAATTCACCGTCAGGAGCCCGCCGCGCCATGCCGTAGGGCGTGTCAATCTGATGATGGACCGAGCCGCCGCTCGCCCGTTTCTGCCGATCTGAGCCCGAGCTGCTCGATCGCTGCGGTTGAGGCCGCGCTTTCACCTCTTGGATCTTTGCACGAGCCTGTTGCTGGCCCATGACGCGCTCATGCTGCTGCGAGCGCTCGCTCATGTGCTCTTCATGCTGCATGCCGCGCTCTTCGCGCTGCGATTCGACCGCTTGCTCGCGCTGACCCATCCGATCTTCGTGCACGCGGTCCTGCTGCGCGTTCGCGGCGTCCATTTGGCGGTCCTGCGCGCCCTGATGAGCCTCGAATTGCTGCTGTTGCGCGCCCATCACCCGCTCGTGCATCTGATCGCGGACGCCCATCTGGGTCTCATGCTGCTGATCGCGCGCGTGGAGCTGGTCTTCGTGCGCCCAGCCGCCCCTCTCCAGGTTCATTTCGTGCGCCTGATCGCGCAATTGCTTCGCCGTGTCGTGCGCGCGATCGGCTTGAGCCTCCTGGCTCTCGTGAACCTGCTTCGCTTGCTCCATTTGCGGCTTGCGGGCCTCATTCTGAGCCTGGAAACCAGCGGTCTTGGTCGCGAGCTGCTGCTTTTGCAGCGCCATCTTCGACGTCTCGATCTTGGTCTGGCTCTCGACCTGTTGCCGCTGCGCCTCAAGCGGCGCGTTCTGCTTGTCGAACTGGAGCTGGCCGGCTCGCGTGTTCGCGTCGAGCATCGCCGCTTGGCCCGTCAGCATCGCAGCCTGCGCTTTCGGGTCCGGCGGCGGCCCTTGCGGCATCGGATTGATGAACTGGTCCGGGTTCGAGAAGCCGATGCCGCGAATGCACATGCGGCGGATCACGGTGACGTTGAAGGCGCCCGGTTCGTCCTTCGCCATCTGATAGAGGGCCGCGTTGCGCAGCATCCTCTGGAGGTGCGAGGCCGTATTCGGGTCCGCGCGGGTGACAATTTCGCTCCGTTCGAGCGCCAGGAGGAAGACTTGCGAGTCCCAATCCCAGGCCATCCGCTTGTTCGCGCGCCAAAACGCCTCGGGGTCCTCCTTGAAGCGCTCGCACAGGAGCTGAAGCTCGTCGGACTGGGCCGCGCACAACCGCTTGTGCGTCGCCATGAGCGGTTTAATCGCCTGTTCGATCAACGCCAGCGTGGTGCCAACCGGCGCGTCCTGGCGGCCCTCGCCGACCATGATCTCAGCCGTGCCGCCGAGGCTCTTGCCCTCTTGGTTGAGCTGCTGGACGAAGCTCGTCCAGACCGCGTCCGGGGATTTGTACGGCATGCCCATCGCAACTTGTTGGATGGGCAAACCCCCAGTCTCGACTTCAGCCGAGCCCCCTGGCGGAATCCTGAATATGTTGTTATTCTGTCTAGCCGCGCCTTTTGCAACTAGAAGGCCAGGAAAGTTGGCGAACATGCCGGCGTCGACGATCTCTCGCCAAGCAGCCGTGATGCCGTTCGTAATATTGCCAAGTAGATGCGAGAGGCCAATAGCATAAAATCCGAAGCCACGGATGAACGGAAACTGTACGAAATACGTTTTCGGCAAACACATCTCGTCGTCTTCGTTCCAATTCCTCCGCATATCGAGGATTGTTCTTGTCTCCTTGTGGATCGCCACTTTGTAGGGGACCGCCAAGCCATCCGGCTCGCCGTCGGTCTCGTGCTCGAACCCCTCCAGATCGAGTTCACAATAGGTTTCGAGGATCTCATGATCACGATCGTCCTGTTCCCAGGAATCATATTTGCGGATGCCTGAGATCTGCTCCGATTGCATCTCGGTCGGCGTCTTCTCGATGTACCCAGGTTCGCTCAGATCGCAGTCGCGATAAGCTCCGCAGAGCTGCATCCGACGTATCATGCTGGGCCGCATGAAAACCCGGTGGGTGATTCGGCCCGCGTCATAGATCGAAGTAGAGGAATTGTTGACGATCAGATCATCGCCGAATACCGCACGACTTACCGGCCTTCTAAGGATCGGGTCATGGTATATTTTCTTGAAGACACACCCATCGAGACCCACTCTGAGGAGCATCTGGTCCGTGTCGGGAACCCAAACCTTGTCGGTGGTGGTCAAGTAGTGATTGAGATCGTGCTCCAACGCACTGGAAAGCACGTCGAGATCTTCAGTCGAGCCCGATGTGTCTTCGGAGACTTTGGCTGGCCCATCGCTGGGGCACAACTCGGCGAAGGCGTTGGCGCCGAATCGGATTACCGCTTCCGCCAGTAGCGTCGCCCGGATCTGCGACTGGCCCTCCAGCGGCGCACTGCCATCACTGCCGTTCGAGCGCATGGCCTCGATGCGCAGCCCCATTAGCTCCATGCCGCGAGCGCGCGTGTCGAGCCACTCGCGGCGGGATTCGTTGTCCTGTTCGATGAGCCGGATCAGCTCGTCGGCGATCGAGTTGAGCTGGGTCTCGGGGAGCGATTCGGCGAGGTTGTCGCCGAACTCCGTATCCTCTTTCGCGATGCGCCTGGGACCGACAAAAACGACAACGCCGCCGTCTTCGGTCTCAATCTTGGTCGCCTTGTCGTAGTCGATATCGCCGTCGTCCGCGTCGAGGTCGATGTCCTTCGGCGCGAACCGAGTCGCTAAGTCGTCCGGGTCATCGAGACTGCCGTCGATCGGACTCGGAGGCAGCCTGATTGCGCCAAGTCCACCGAGTCCAGCCACAGCGGACCTCCGTCACGTCACTGGGTAGGCGGTTCGTCCGCAAGGACCAGATCCTGATCCAGCACTTGCTTCTCGATCTCGTCATCGATCGGGTAGCAGATCACCAGAGTGTTGTGCAGTCGGAACGCCGCGAACCATTTGTCCGGTGGATCGCCCCGTCTCTTGAGGCGGTGACCAGCGCGGAAGAGCGCACCGGCCTCGGCCGGATTGACAGCTCTCTCTTCCTTCTCTGGCTCTGGTTCCGGCTGGGGCTGCTGATCGCGCTGGGCAACGCCAGGACGGGCGGCCGGCGGCTGCGCGGGATGGCGCGGGGGCGGTTCTCGGGTGGGCGGCGCGGACCGACTGGGCGACGCCGGACGTTGGGGAGATTGGGCCATGGGGTTCCTCGCCTACTTGCGGGCGAGGATTTCGCGCAGCGACTGGGCGACTCGTCAAGAGGCAGGCTAGCGGACCCGCTGGATGTACATCGAGAACTCCTGGCCGCGAAACTTGAAATGGACCGATCCACCGTCCTTTCCAACGATCTCGACGCCGCTCTGCGCCGTAAGATGGTCGCGGACTAGATTCGCCCAGGCGGAAAGCCCTTCGTCCACTGCCGGAGCAGCCTTGGGCGGCGGCGGCTGAGTCGGTTCGATCTCGTCAGCCATGGCGCCCAGTTCTCCCGAGTGAGGGCGCCTTCGCCGCGCCGCCGATCGCGAGCGGCTTCGCGTGCCGCTCTGCGCGCGACATCTTGCCGCGCTTCACGCCAAGCTTAGTCGGCTGATTCGTGCCCTTCTTCAGCTCGCCCGCCTTTTGCAGCGTACTCGTCGCCACAGCCCACGGGTTCACGCCAGGGCTCGATTTCTTAATGGCTTTGACCGCCTTCTCTAGGATCGCCGGCATCGCCCATGGCTCCGATCTCGATTCCCACTCCGGCATGTCGCAGGATGAGAGACGCAAACGCAACCGCTTCCTCGCGCTGCAACGCCAGCCACGCGACCTCTTTGCCGTAGTCTAGCCGCACCATGCGAGTGCCGTCCGGAGCGTTAAAGTGGCTGAGCGCGACGTTGATTCCGCCCTCATCATCAGGGCTGAGCTTGCCGTGCGGGAAGTCGCCCGTCGGTCCGGCCAGCGCTTGGTCGGCCAGCGCTTGGTCGGCAAGCTTTTTGAAATGCGCGGCGATTGCCTCCATCAGGGCGATCTCGCGCTCCTCTTTCGGGCCGATGCCCCGTTTGCCGAACACGTTCTTGCGCATCGCCACTTCGCGCGCCGCGCACTTTTCCAGCTCTCGATTCGTGAAGGTCAATTGATGCCGCCCATCTGCCTCCGGACATAGTCCTGGGCGAAGGCCTCGCACAGCGCGGCATAGAAGCATCTCGGCGTGAAAAATTTCAAAAATTCGCCGCTCCCGATCTCCTCTTCGCTGCAAGCGATCAGGTGCACCGGGCCGTCGCGCACGATCTCGCCGAGCTGGTTGATGAAGAACAGCCCCTCGGGCGTATGACCGACGCCGAGCACGACGCCGTGGAACTCGCCGATCTTGCCCGCGATCCTGTCGAGGATGGGCCGCACCTCGAAAGCGCTGCGGATCTTAGCCTGCTGGCGGAGCTGATGCTCGCTCATACCGTCTCCAACCTGTCTGTCTCTTGTTCGAGGCGTTGGGACGCCCGAGACTGGAGTTCGTTCTGATGGGCGACAAATTCCCCAATGGTTGCCCTGATGATCCCCTCACCCTCTTTCACCAGTCTACGCCCTCGACGTAACTCGGCGTTGAGTCGCGCGGCGCGATTCAAGAGTTGATTGTCCGGCACGCCATTTAAGTCGTCGCTCATGACAGCCAGTACTCCGGACTCGTGAGTTCGCCATTGCCGGTCCATTGCCGGACGAAGTCAGGATCGTAATCGCGGAGATTGATCCAGTTGTCCGCCAGCGGCCTCGACCACGCATGCTTCTCCAACTCGATCCTCTCAAGCCTCTCCAACTCGATCCTCTCAAGCTTCCCCAACCCGGTCCTCTCAACCCGATTCCCCATGTCGATGATCGCATCCGCGAGCCAATCGATCGGCACATAGAGCGGGGTGAGCCGCGTCGAGATCGGCATGAGCGGCGCGACGCGAATGATCGCCGGAGCGGCGACGAGAGCGGCAAGCCCAGTGATGAATCCGCGTCGTCCGATCTCGATCATGAGTCGCCCTTCTCCTCCTTGAGCATCGCCACCTTCAGCTCCAGATCGGCGATGATCGCGTCCTTCGTCATGGAGCCATCCTCGATCGTCGACTCGATCAGCTCGTCCAGCTCGTCCAGAAAGACGCTCATGGCTCTGACCTCGCCCTGGAGATGTCCTGATACTTGGCCATCATGCCCGCCCGGAACGCCCGAACCGGGAAGTCGACGAGGAACGTCTTCGCCTCAAGCTCTTGCGGCGTCGCGGCGATAATTTCTTCGCCGTCATTCGTGATCGGCTCGCCGTCCGCGTCGATGAAAATCAGGTGATCGCCGGATTCCTCGACCTCGATATCGAGCCCGATCACCCGGCTGACCGTCTTCAACAGACGGTTCAATCGTTCAACAATTTCCTTCGTTTCGCTCACTTGGTTTCCTCCAAAAGGACGGGCGGCCCCATCGCGATATCCGGGGGGCGGGTTTCGCTCGCGAACCGCCCGAGCGGGACAAGAGTCTCCGCTGATTTGCACGATACGTCGATTTGCAGAACTTGCAACCTGTCTCGCAATGCGCTATATGAGAAACAGGCGGACACGGCATCGGCTTGCCGCTCCTGGGGACTAAACCTGGGGTGCTCGTGATCCGCCGCCAGCTAACGAGAAAGGCCGCCGCGCCTGCGGATTCGCGGCGGCCCCCGTCATCAACAGGAGAAAGGCGACTCGGTCGCCAACAGGAGTTTAGCAGTGAAAAAAGCCGTCGCCTACTTCCGAACCTCGTCCGCCACCAACGTCGGCGTCGACAAGGACAGCCTCGGCCGCCAAGAGCGGGCCGTCCGCCAGTTCGCCGAGCGAAACGATATCTCGATCGTCGCCGAATATTACGACGCCGCCGTCTCCGGCGCCGATCCGGTCACCCAGCGGGAGGGCTTCGGCCTCATGCTCCAGCGGATCGCCGGGAATGGCGTGAGAACGATCCTCGTCGAGACCGCCAACCGCTTCGCCCGCGATCTCATGGTGCAGGAAACCGGCTGGAAGATGCTTCAAGATCTCGGCGTCGAGTTGGTCGCCGTCGATTCGCCTGGGAGCTTCGTCGAGGACACGCCGACGGCGTCCCTGGTCCGGCAGATCCTGGGCGCGGTCGCTGAGTTCGACCGGGCATTGACGGTCGCCAAGCTCAAGGCGGCGCGCGACCGCAAGAAGGCCACGACCGGCAAGTGCGAGGGCAGAAAATCCTGGGCCGAAATGGACCCGAAGATGACCAAGATCGCAAAGCAGCTGCGTCAGGCAGGCGCATCGCTCAACGCGGTGCGCGCAGCGCTGGCGAACCAGGGCTTTGTCAGCTCGTCCGGCCGCCCGTTCACGCGATCGGTCGTGTCGAGGATGGTCGACAAATAGAAAGGGGGCGGCCGAAGCCGCCCCCTCCCCCGTGCCATGGCCTGCCTCGCCTGACCCGGCCGCACCAGACCGAGCCTCGCCTTGCCTCGCCTGCCTCGCCTAGCCCAGCCATGCCTTGACAAGCCTCGCCGCGCCTTGCCACGCCGTGCCTGCCGAGCCCTGCCGAGCCATACCAAAGCGCGCCCAGCCATGCCGCCCAAGGCTTGCCCAGCCCAGCCGCGCCTGCCTTGCTCTGCCTCACCGGACCTAACCTGACCCTGCCTCGCCTTACCCGGCCCCACCTAACCGTGCCTGCCTTGCCTGATACGCACTTACGCTGCATTCCGCCCCTGGAGACGCTCAGCCAACGCCTGGACGGCGGCCTCCAGATCCCCAGTCGGGCACTCGACTCCCAGAGCATGAGCGACGCGCGCGAGCCGCGTCACCGCCGCGCTGACGGACCTGAGTTCGAGCAAGACCGCCGTGAGCGAAGCGTCGCCATCGTCCGCGAGAGTGGCCGACGACACGTAGGCCTGGACACGCGGGCCGACGCGCGGATCGTGCAAGTAGACGATGTCGCGCTCGACCGGCGCCTCGTCCTTGATCGAGATGTAATCCACTCGCGGGGAATAGATCCGGATCAGCTGCCGCGCCTGTTGCAGCCTGTATCGGTGAGCGGCGACATCGTCCCGCCACTCGAACTCGCCGTGCAGGACGTTCGCGGGGTCCTTCGCGGCTTCGACCACGCTATCGGCCGTGATGAGACCGTCAACAGCGCTGGCGACCAACGCCTGCCACAAAAGCTCTCGTCGTTCTTGCTCCATTTCAAGCTCCCACTTGCACGGCGGCGCCATCGCCCCGACGAGGCTTGTGGCGGCGATCGATCTCAACGTTGAACCAGTCCATCAATTCGGCGGTGTTCTCGTCGAACATCTCCGGATCGGTCCACGCGGCCTGCTGTGCGGCCCGCCCGCCGGTCGCCATGATCTCCTTCAGCTCCGGATCATTGTGATCGCTGACGATGCGGAAGCAGCCGAACGGGCCGCCCTCCGGGCCACCGCCCTTTTGCTGGCGACCATCACCGAAACCGACGATCTGGCCGGCGCCCGCGAGCAGATTCAGCATCTGGCTGTCGTTGAGCGGCGCGACCTTGTACTGGATCACCACATTGGGGAGCGCCCAGCGCTTAAAGATCGGCCGCGTCCGCACATCCGGCGTCCTGGCCATATCGGAGTTGCGCACCATGTCCATGCGCAGCTCCGGCACGCCGTACAAATGCAGCGTCGGCGTCAGAACCATGGTCAGCCGCTGGATTTGTGTCTTGAACGCCCCGCCCATGTCGAGCGCCGCCGCCGCCATGGCCTTGCTCACGATGCCGTTCGGCAAGTGAAACAGGGTTGGCGCCTGGACGTCGCGGCAGCGATAGAGCGAATCGCGAAACTCGCTCAGAGGATCATGCTTGAGCGGCGCGCCTTCGGCCGCCTTCCCTTTCGAGGCGGGCAAAAGCAGTTCTTGCCACGCTTTTTGCGCGAAGCGGTGCATGAGAAGATTCTCGCCGACCAGATGGACGACGAATTTGCGCATCTCAATCGGTTTGATTTCGACGGATTCTTTCTTAGCCGTCACCCTCGGGGACTTCATTTCGACTCCTTTGCTGTAATAGCCAACGGTAGGCCGTGGTTTCGCCCATATTTGCACGATCTGCGAAACGTCAAGGCCCAGAAATGAAAAGGGCCGCCGAAGCGGCCCTTCCCCCTTAGTTCCGCAACTCAGGCTGGTTGCGGGCCTCAACCTTGAAGTAGCTCTTCAGCGAGCTGTACGGCGACTTGTTCAGCTCCTTGATGAGATACCGATCGGCGGCGTCCTCCATCTCCATGGCATAGAGTTCGCCCTTAGCCCGATTGATCTGCTGAACCAGCTCGATCTTGCGCCGAAACCGCCCCGCAATGCGCTCCTTCGCCTGATCGACCTCATCGATCCGATAACCCGGATCGTTGATCGACTTATACGTGTCTGTAGTGGCCATCCGCTTACTCCTGTGACGCGCCTCCCTTTAAGGTTGGCGACCGCCATCTTGCACCAACCGCAGAAACCGTCAAGATGGTGTCAACTAGTGTCAACTCTGAGCCAATTTGATGAATTTCACCCCCTCCATCGGGGCCGCGTAGAAGATCTCGTCATTCCCGGTATTGCTGGCGGTCTTCGTTGTGCGGGTCCACGTCCCGAACGTCGTCGCCTCCATCATCACGGCGGCGGCGAGGTCATGGCTCACGCTCACCCAGGCATAGACCTCGCCGATCGCGCGATCGACCGACATCGCGCTAGCGACGAAAACATTGGGATAGGGCCAATCGTTTCGGCCGCGAAAGGTGACGCCAAGCGTCTTGACCTCGATTCGCAGCCTCGGGCCATCCTTCCAGGCGAATAGGTCGCCGCCGTCGATGTACTGCGGGTGCTCGGCCGCGCACGGCGCTTCCCTGGTCGGCGCAATCTCGACCCAGTAGCCGCGCGAGTTGAGCCAATAGGCGAAAGCGAACACGCCCGGTTTCGAGCCGCGCAAGCGCTCGATGAATCTGGCATGTTGGTTGGTGCCCAAGGAAGGAATCGAACCTCCGACGCCTGCGCCTTCAACGCAGCGCTCTACCGAACTGAGCTACCTGGGCTTGCGGTCCTTAAGCCACAGCGCCTCATTGGCGTCCACGCCCAAGCTGATCGCTAACAGGGCGCTCACGAGAAAGGCCTTTTCCTTCGGCGTCAGAGGAACTCTATCCTCCAGCTTCTGCGCCAAGTCCAACAACCGCTGCCGCGCTGGCGAGGTCATCGGAATTGCGCCATCGCTGACGCCAGCTGCCAAAGCGCCGTCCAAACGAGCGCATTGGCCAAAAGCACAATCGCGATCCTCATCGCGCCTCCTTCACGAGCGTCGTCGCCCACTTGGCCAACGTCGCCGCGCCGCTAATCGTCATCTCAGCCTGTTCGAGCAACGTCTGCGCCTCGCCAGGGCGCTCATCCACCATCGCTTTGAACGCCTCAAGCAGGAGCTTGCGCGACTCCGTCAGTCGATCGGCAATCTGATCAACCGCGTTTCCATAGAGACGGCGGCTCGTCGGCATCAGTCATAGGCCTCCAGGCGGTCGATGAAGGCGAGCAACCGCTCCTCGCCCAGGCACAACCACGCGGGGTCGTTCATAGCATGAAATGCAAATGCTGCTTTCGCCCGGTCGAGATCGCCCGCCTCCCGCAGGCAGATCGGCCACAGGATCTCCATGTCGACGTCCCGCTGCCGCGCCCGCCACCACATCACGATCAACGCCCAGATGCCCATCGGGGTTACACCGCACGCGCATGAATCAGCGCTGGCCGCGCCCACCGCCGCTGAAACCCGCGCCAGCGCCAATCCGGCGTCCATTTCTCCTGACTCAGCGTCTCCGGGCGCCACAGCATCGCCATCGGCGTGAACCCAATTCCCTCCATAGCGCGCAACCGCTCTACGGCGGCGCTGATCGTATCCTTGGGATAGCCAATCAGCACATAGACCCGCATCCGATGCGATTCGGCAGTGAACCCGGCATCCAAAAGCCGCCGCGCCGCCGAGCGCAGCGTCTCGAACTCGTCGCCGGGATCGTAGGCGAAGAACATGTTCGGTCGAGGCGTGAGACCCGCCAAGAGATCGACCTGATAATCCTCCAAGGCCAGCGCCTCCAGACCCCCAGTGAACTCCACCCGCCGCTTCTGCCCCCGCAGCATCGCAAACACCGCCTCGACATGCTCGCGCGGGCAGGCGAGAAGATTGTCATCGAGAATGTTCCAGCCGTCGATGACCGGCAACAACCTCGGAACCGGGTCGCGTTTCCAGACCGAACAGAACCAGCAACGCCGAGGGCACCCCCGGCTGGTGAAGACGTACCCTGGCTTGATGTAGCGGCCAGGAACAAACTCATCACCGCGATCGCCATAAGCGACGCCGCCGACCTTGACCGGCGCAACATGCCGCCATTGCTCGGCCAGCCATTCCGCCTTCGGCTTGTCGTAGGTGAACGCCACCGAAACATGCACCTCGTCGGCGCGCGCGAACAAATCAGGGGGTCCGAAATAGGCCAGCTCGTCGTCCGGCGTCGCCTTCGTCTTGCGTGGAAACACCCGGATCAGCGTCATGTCGCTTTTTCCTCCCAGGATGGAGGTGTACAGTCCGGAGGTTCGGTCCGCCAACGCGCCTCACGGATGGACTGAAGGGGCCGGTTCCGGCGCTGGGGCCGGTCCCACCGCCCGCACAGTCCGCTGCGGCCGGAAATAGGTCGTCCCGCCATCGTCCTCGACGCCAACCACGCCGCAGCGGCAGATGTGCGTGATCACTCCCTCGCAATAACCCCAGCTGTCCGGATTACGGAACGCACCGACTCGGACCCTCATCCGCCGATCCATCGCCCTGATCGCCTCCGCCCGCGTCATCTTCCAACGCTCCTAGCGCGGCCGATTCCGGCGGGCGATTTTGCGCTCGGCGAACGCGACGACTTCAAGCACCTCAGACGGCCTCAACTGCTCCAGCACGTCGATGACCTCGTTTGCATCGACGCCTTTCCATGCGCGCAACATCTGAACGACCTTAGCGGCCGGAACGACCACATTCCCCGGAATGTTGTCCAAAATGGTCACGGCCTCATCTGTGGTCATAATGGCGAATATAGCCGCCGTGGCCGTTTAGGTCAAATCGGGTACAGCGGCTGCGGGGGAAGCGGCGACGCCATCAGCTCCGCGTATTCCTCCGCCTGGACCTCGGTCGACTTCTTCAGCAAGCCCCGATCGCGGCACCACTTCAGCGCCTGACACAAGGCGTCAACGATGTCGTCGAATTTCCCTTTCGGGAAGCTCGCGCACTGGCTCATGCACAGCTCGGCCCAATCCCGAGGCCAAACCGCCCCGTTACTCTGCGTCTGAGCTGGGCACCAGATGACGCCCTTGCGCACACTGCCATCCGCCTGCTCCTCGCCCCACAAATGCGACAGCGCGTTCGCGCGCGAAACCTTGTCCATATTACCCGGATCGATCCGCTGGACCGCAAATTCCTCGTCCCGCGTCAGCCGCGAAATCTCCTGCGCGACCGAGATCCCTGACGCTTTCAGCTCGATTAAGAGCCGATCGACCTTCAATTTTCTGCACGATTTGATCACCTCCTCGACCAGATCGTTCAACGCCAGCCGCTTCTGCCAGCAAGCCATCAACATCGCCTGTTGCACCCCGCGATGGTTCGTCCAGAGCCCGAGCACGATGAAGGCCGAAAAATCGGCTTCCTGCTTCTCGCCGTAAGCCGGGTCCAGCGAGCCCAGGATCACGTCCATGTCCGGATATTGCGATTCGTTCCTGCCGAACGTCAGCGCAATCCCGCGATGCCAATATTCCCAGCCGCCATACGGAAACAGCCCCCCGCCTCGCGGCGCCGGCCGCTGCTGGTACTGGCCAGCCCACGCAAATTTGTCCATGTCCCGCTTGAGGTTCTCAACCTCCTGCCGGCCCCACCGCGCCGGAAACAAAAGCTCCCCCTCGCTGCGCCGCCAGTCGCTAAATCCAATGCTCGTTTCGCAATGCCGCGACGATTCGTACTCCATCGGCAAAACCAACAAACAATAATCGGGCATGTACTCCATGATCACCCCGCTGATGTCCGCCTCGTGCAGCCGCTGCATCACCACAACGATCGCCGAGCGCGCCTGATCGTTCAGACGGTTCACCGCGCTCTCCCGAAACCGCCGCGTCGCCTTCTCCCGATCGTTCGGGCTCTCCGCCTTCTCCACACTGTGCGGGTCATCCAGAATCAATCTGTCACCGCGCCGGCTAGTCAGACTGGAGAACGCAACCCCGTCCCGCGTCCCCGTCATCGAATTTTCAAACGACAGCTCCCCACCGCGCGTCAACTCAACATGCGGCCAGTGACGCTGATACCAGTCGCTGGTCACCAACATCCGCATCTTGCGAACGTCCCGAACGCACGCGCTCTCCGCAAAACTGGAGCTGATGTACCGATACGACGTCAGACCCCGAGGGCCCCATTCCCAGCTCGGCCAAAGCACACTGACCAAAAGCGACTTCGCCGACCCAGGCGGAACATTGATCAACAGCCGCGTAATCAGCCCCGCCGAAACCGCTTCCAAATGCTCGCAGATCGCCTCGACCAAAGGCCCCTTCACAAACACCATCCGGGGCTCCAAAATCGGCCACGCCTCCTCAACAAAATTCACCAAACTATTCCGGCACCGCTCCCGAACCGTCGACACGCTCGCCGACGCCTCCATCGACGAAATCCCCAGCTCCCTTTTCATCAACTCCGCCACCACCGCCTCGTGGCTCGGTAGATTCGACCTCGGCATCAATCAGCACCGGATGTCTCGCTAGCGGCCGCAACGCCCGCTCCAACTCAATCAATTGCGGAACACTCAACCGCGTCAAGTCCGGCCCCGCTTCCTGATCCGGCTTCGGCGGCGCCCAGATCGGCCCACCACGACGCTCTAACCAAAATTTGTTCATACTCGCGTCAGCCTGTCGCCAGTTCTTCTCCGGTCCCCCCGTCGCCATCAAATACGCCGCCTGCGCAACCTCGTTCGTCCGCCTCGCCCCGCCCTTCATCATCTGCCCCTTGTACTTCCTGTACAGCCGATCCGCGCTCAACCCCGTCAGCAAACTGATCTCCTGAGGCGTCAGACCATTCGCCGACATCTGCTCAATCGAACCCTCCATCTCCTTCGCCTGCTTCTCCCGCTCCGCCAATTCCTCACTCGTCAGCGCCCTGCTCTTCCGTGCCCTTGGCTTTCCCGGATCTGCCATGTTCAATCTCCGCCAAACCAACCAGATTTTTACCTCAACGCTACAAGCCTAAAAGTTCAAGATGGGCGGTCCCCCCCCCACCCTCCTGCCGCCGCAGCGGCCCTCTATTGGCACTGATTTGGCACGATGCACGCCCCGGAAGTGGTATGCGTTTATTGCGTGTCTCACAATCTTCAGATACACGCACAGCACTCAGCAACATCAAGCACTTAGCCCCTGTTTGAGCCCGCTCGCAGCGCTCGACGCGCAACCGGCGCAGAACCGGCCAGGGACAGGACAAAACGACACTCGTTTCAGTCTCCGAGGAAGGGACCAGCGGGTGAAGGGGAACGAAGGTAGAGGCTCTGTGCTGTCTTTTTATAGGAGAGAGCTTCTAAGCTTCGCCGTAAGGCGCGAAGCGCTTAGAAGCGCTTGCAGAAGGTGCAGAAAGGGAGGAGATAGGGACGCTAACGTCCCCTAGAAGCCCTAAGATCGAAGGTTTTTTATGGTTGATCATTTGCAGTCGCATCCCCACAGGGGGCCTAGCGACGCCTAGGCCCAGTGGGCTGCTGTAATTTGTTAGGGATTCGCGCGCGAGGGGATAGCAGGGACAGTTGAAGGATGTCAAGGGCTTAGGGTTTTGGCTTTGATAAGATTGGGGTTTTTGGAGTGGCGATTTCGCTTGACAGGTTTTGGTAGCGGAGGCGCAAATGATTGAAATTGCGAGGCGGGGAAGTCCAACCCTGGCGAGCGCTGATGAGGTTCTGGCGTTGTTTGAGCCTTGGGCGGTGATCAATCGAGCCACGCGCGCGGTGCTGATCACCTGTTCCATTCGGCGCCCTGGACCGGCCGCGAAACGCTCGGACCGCACTTTGACGGCGCGCGTACTGACCGAGCGGCGTTATGGCGATTTGGCCTGGATTCGCGATAGCGGCGAATTAGCCCACTGCGGGCGTTGGGCGCATGAGGCGTTCCGCAAGCCCAATTGCCGCGAGTGGATCATCGCTGCGCGCCTGTGGCCCTATCTGCGGCGTGGCGAGATCCCTGACACGGTGGAGATCATTGCGGACAGCGCTTTCGTCCGCGATCGACGGTTGCGCTTCCAGGCCGAGCACGGCGACGTCTGGCGTCGGCTCATCAATCCGACCAAAGGCGCGGCTTGGTACAACGGCGGCAAGCTTGAGCTGGTCGATCGGTTCGGCACGCTCACGGACAAAGAGCTGGCGAAAATTCGCGCTCAAAAGACCGAGCGCAACTGGCAAGCGATCGACGACCGTGAGCCATCGCCCAAGCGAGACTTCGACGTCGACGACGAGATCCACTGAAGCGCTCTTGACCGCGATCCATTCCTGGCGTCCATTTGCATGATCTGCAAGTGGAGTGAGGAGTCGAACCATGCTGTACGGGATCGCTGAAGGCAATTGGACGAGGACGCCGGAACGCGATGAGGCAATAAGGCTTGCGGTCCTATCGGGGCGAACGCTGCGATCGGTCGGCGATGAGTTTGGCTTGTCGCGCGAGCGGGTCCGGCAGATCTATGCCCTCGGTCAACGGCGTCGGGGATTGAGCCTGCATGTCCCGCCTAAGCCGCCGAATCCGCTTGCGAGGGAAAGAACCCCAGCTTGGTACACTGAAGGTCGCCAAAGGCTTAGCGCGCAAATTTCGGAAAATTACCTCAAAAACCTGAAACCGACCTAACACAACTGACGCTTAGGTTGTAACACCTTTAGCCCTTTGCTGGGCTTTAAACAGGGCGCTGACGGGCGCTCTGCAATCTAGGGGATCTGCATCGACTGCAAAAAGGGGCGTCTCAGCGACCGTTTCTGGCCGTTTAATCGCCTATCGCGTTTTGTGGCTTGAGGGACCGAAAAGGGACAGCTGCGAGGGACAAACGAGGACATGTCCGAGCTGGGGACAAGCGCGGGACAAACTGGCTGTTCCTCGAGCCTGGGAAGGGGACTGGCTGGGGACAATGTAATAAGGAGTCCGTTCCGGCTCGAGAAAATCGTCACGATGACGACGAAAATAGCTTGACCGGCGTACCGTAACCCCCTATTTGAGGGACAGGCGCCGCCTACGGCGCCCAAACTGGAGTCGAACCCATGTCACGCGAATCTGATCTGCGCCCGTTTTCGTTCGAGGACTTGCCCTATCGCGACGGCAAGCGCGTCGAGCCCGAGTCCTGGGGGCCAATTTACACCAAGCCAGCGAAACCCGGCCGCAAGGTCGCGGTCGACACTTGGCCGACTAATGCCCCGAGCGGGCAGAAGACGGCGCACGTCGACGACGCCAAACACCGCGCGAAGATTCGCGCTGAGTTCGCGGCGCAGGCTAACGCCGATCGCGCCGCCTGGGCGACCGGCAAACTCTCCCTCGACCGCGTCGGCATGCACGGGGGCATTGTCGAGGCCTACAAGGCGGCCATGGCGGCCAAGCGCGATCGTCTTGCCCGCGAGGCTCTGCCGGTGCGGTTCCCGCTCGGGAGGGCAGCATGACCAAGTGGATCGTGACCTACCCCGGTATCACTCAAGACCTGATCCGCGCCTTCGACAATGAGTCCGAGGCTAAACAGTTCGCGCGCATCCGCCGGGATCGCGAACTCCATATGTGGCGCCATGTCCGCCTGGAAAAGACAGAGGACAATTGCGTCACCATGATCCCGGTCAAGTTCTGAAGGCGAAACGCGCGCTCTGGCGCGCGTCTGGCGGTTTGGCCGCCACTGATGAGCCTACCAACGGAGTCGAAGACCATGGAATGCATGATCGAAGTGAAGGCCGCCGATATTCGCATTGGCGACCGAGTGGACCTTGAGGGCGATGACATTGCCGACTGGGACGGACGGCTGGTCGCTTGCGAGTTGGCGACTGTCACTGGAAGCGAGCGCGAGACGGCGGACTGCGTGCGCGTTGATTTTGAGGACGAGTCCTTTGGGTTCCCGCCGGAGCATCTTTTGCGCATCGTGCCTCGCACCGCAGATCGCGGCTGGGAACATGTCCGCGAATATCTGTTGCAGCCTGACGAGTTCGGCGCGGTCACGGGCGAATATGACCCGATCGACATCGAAGAGGGCGGCAGCGGGAAAGTCTACGTCTGAGGAACGCGAGCGGGACTCTGAACCAGGGCGAAACGCGGAGGCCCGTCCTGGGGCCTCTGTGTCGCGGCGTAAGGCGCCGCCTGATGAGCCTACTCACAGCAATCTGAAGGAGTCGAGAAATGGACTGCGTAAACATCATTACGCGCTGCCGCGAGATTCGTCGCGAGGCGCGCCGCGCGGAAGAGGCCATCAAGAGCGGCGATTCAACCCGGTGCGGTTTGGCGATGAGCGTGCTGGAGCTTCACCTTCAGGCCATCCGCGCCGAGCTGGATTCGCGGCGGAAGGAGCTGCGCTGATGACCCGCAAAATTCGCTGGCGGCGTGTCGTCTGCCCGATCTGCGGCGATCGTATCACCAACAATGCGCTGGGGAAGGCGGCGCATATTCGCCACTGCACCAAGGAAAAGGCGGCGGCCAGGGCCGAGGCCGAGCGGCGCGCCCGCAATCCAAAATCGTCGCCATCTTGACAGTTTTTGCATCTAACGCTATCTGAGAGGGGCGCAGGCCTACCCGCGCCCTTTAACTTTTTGGAGTCGAACCCAATGCGAGACATGCACCGCGAGATCACCGACAAGATTCTCGCCCAGCTGAAAACTGGCGTTGCGCCCTGGCGCAAGCCCTGGTCCGAGCGCGTTGGCGCGCATGGCAGCGTGATGCCGCGCAATGCGGTCACCGGCCGCTTCTACAGCGGCGCTAACGTCCTGTTGCTCTGGGGCGTGGCCGAGGTCGAGGGCTACAGCACGCCGCGCTGGCTGACCTTCAAGCAGGCCAAGGCGGCAGGCGGCAACGTCAAGAAACACGAGCACGGCGTCGCCGTGATCTTCGTCAAGCGCATGCTCGTAAAGGACGATAAGAATCCTGGCGAGAAAAAGACCATTGGTTTCTTGCGCAGCTACACGGTTTTCAACGTGGCGCAGTGCGAGGGGCTGCCGGATTCGGTCATGGGCCTGGGCGAGCCTCGCCAGCATGCCCCGGTCAATCCTGACGGGCGCGACGCTGATCTCGACGCCTTCGTCGCCGCGACCGAGATCCGCATCGAGGAAGGCCGAGGCGCGCGCGCCCAGTATGCGCCCTCGCTCGATCGCATCCAGATGCCCGCGTTTGAGGCCTTTGTCGGCGCCCATGCCTTCTACAGCACGCTCTTTCATGAGATGGGCCACGCGACCGGGCATCCCTCGCGCCTGGGCCGCGAGCTGAAGGGCAAGTTTGGGGACCGCGAATATGCGGCCGAGGAGCTGATCGCCGAGCTAACGGCGGCTTTCGTCTGCGCCGAGTGGGGCATCGACATGGGCGAGGCTCCGGCCGCCTACATCGACCACTGGGTTTCGCTCCTGTCCCAGAAAGAGACGGCGATCGTGACCGCCGCCAGTGCGGCCAGCAAGGCCGTAGACTGGTTACGCGGCAAGGTGAGTGCAGAGGAGGCGGACGAGGAGGAACCCGCTCTGGAGGCCGCCTAATGCCCGCCATCGTCGATCTGAGCGGAATCCGTTTCGGGCGGCTCATTGCCGTCCGACTCGCCGCGCGAGCTGGCAAGCACACATTTTGGAATTGTTCATGCGACTGCGGCGCGACCTCGATCGCGCGCAGCAACAATCTGCGCAGGGGCCACACAAAGTCTTGTGGCTGTTTGGATCGTGAGCTGCGCGCTCATTGGAACGAGGTTAGGGGCGCCGCCGCTCAAGAGAAACGACAAGCAGAGGCGGCACGCGCCCTCGGTCGATTGAAGGAGTCGAACCATGATTGATGCCCCAAGCGAAGACGCCGTTGAACTGTATCGCGTGGCGTTGCGCGCCCTCGCGCTCGCCGGACTCTATTCGGCGGAGGAGGTTGGCTACGCGCTGGGCCGCCTCAGAAGCGAGCAATCGCGGATCACTCGCGATGACAACGAGTGGAAGGCGTTCGAGCATATGTGCGACGCCCTCCAGCTCGCCGCGATGGGTTGAGCGAACGTGAGGCCATGCGCGTCTAGGCGGCGCGCATGACCGGACGATCGATCGATCGAAACCGAGAAGGAGTCGAACCCATGGAACACCAAAGCGCGCGAGACGCGGAGCACTACCTCCTCGATCGCGACGATTACATCCGGCTTTGTCGCATCATGACTAAGCTTTTTGAGAGCAACGACAAACCCGAGCTGCGGACAGCCGATGCGCGCCGCGATATGGCGCAGGAAATGAACAATTGTTTAGGCCGCGCTTTGCCTTATGGGCCAACCCATAGGGGGCTGCGATGAGCCTGCGCTATAGCTGGGTCCGCAATCAGGTGGAGCTGTGACCCGGCCTCACAGCATGGCGAGGTCCAGCCGCCCGGTTTGCGTCCACTGTGGCGCCAAGTATGGCCAGCGCCATACGCATCAGGAGGACGTGCGCTGGCCCGAGGGCGAGCCGATGCCGAGCTATACCGGCAACGGCGTCGTCTGGAAGACGAGCGAGCCGAGCCGGCTGGGGCTCAAAGCGGAGTTCCTGGCCGATCAGCAAAAACGAACCTCATGGGCTGGCGGCCTCGCGCGCAAGAGGGAAGAGCCGGACCCGCGCTTCTACACCGACACGCCCACCCTGCACGCCTACCGGGAAGTGTGGGACGGCGAATCGTGGACGGGCGGCTATGACCCGTTCTGCACGCTCCGCTGCGCGCTGAGTTACGCCCGCAAGGCTTATGCGGCGAGATAAAAACTGGCGTCATCTTGACGGTTTTTGCAGAGCATGCCATATCAGGACCGGGCGGCGCCTACCGCCCGGTTTTCTTTTTTGGAGTCGAGTTCAATGGCAATCAAAGTTGTGCAAGAGGGCCGCATTTGGATCGCGCGGTCCGACTACGCGGACAAGGATATCGTGAAGGCGGCCGGGTTCCGGTGGAACCCCGATCGCAAAGTCTGGTGGACCGACAAGCCGGAGATCGCGGCGAAGATCGACGGCGACAACGCGGACCTCGTCGCCCGCATTAACGCCGAGCGGCAGGCGCAGCATCAGGCTCGCGAGGCCTCCATTGTCGCCTCGCACGCGACCGATGCCGCGATCGACCTTCCCTTGTCCGACGTCTGCCGCAAGTTAGGGCTCAACTACCTCCCCTACCAGCGGGCCGGGATCGCTTATGCGGCGGCGCGCACCAATACCCTGATCGGCGATGAAATGGGCCTGGGCAAGACGATCCAGGCTGCGGGCGTCATCAATGCCACGCCGTCGATCCGCAAGGTTCTGGTCGTCTGCCCTGCGAGCCTCAAAATCAATTGGGAGCGGGAGCTGCGAAAGTGGCTGGTGCGTCCGCTCAGCATTGGCGTCGCCAACGGCGGCTGGCCGGCGACTGACGTGGTGATCGTCAATTATGACGTGCTGCGCAAGTTCGACGCCGAGATCAAGGCGGTGGACTGGGATCTCGCGATCTTCGACGAGTGCCACTACGTCAAGAACGGCAAGGCGCAGCGCACCCAGGCGATATTCGGCAAGTGGGACGCTGCCGCGAAGGCCTGGAAGGTCGCGCCGATCCGCGCTGCGCGCCGCCTGTTCTTGACCGGCACGCCCATCTTAAACCGCCCGAAAGAGCTGTGGACGATCGTTCACGCGCTCGACCGGCAGGGGCTGGGCGCCAATTGGCGGGGCTTCCACGTCCGCTACTGTGCCGGTCATCAGACCGAATATGGCTGGGACATCGACGGCGCGTCGAACCTCCCTGAGCTGAACAGCAAGCTCCGCGCTGCGTTCATGATCCGCCGGTTGAAGAGCGAGGTTCTGACCGAGCTGCCCCCCAAGCGTCGGCAGGTAATCGTGCTTGAGCCGAGCAAGAAGGCGCGCGCCCTGATCGAGCGGCAGAACGCCCTCGCAGAGCGCGTCACGCAGGCCAAGGAAGCCCTCCAGGCGTCGAAGGCCTCAGAAGACCCCAAAGCGTTCGAGGCGGCTGTGGCGGCCCTAGAGGACGCCTCTGGGGCCGCTTTCGAGGAGATGAGCGCGCTGCGGCATGAAATCGCCCTCGCCAAGCTCCCGCAAGTGATCGAGCACGTTCGCGATGCGCTGGACGGCAGCGAAGGTAAAATTTTACTTTTCGCCCATCACCGGGACGTCGTCGAAGCCCTGACGAAAGAGTTTTCCGATGTCGGCGCCGTCAAGCTTATGGGCGGCGATAGCGCGGCCGATAAGCAGGCGCGGATTGACCGTTTCCAATCTGATCCGAGCTGCCGCGTGTTTGTCGGTTCGATCAAGGCCGCCGGCGTTGGCATCACATTGACGGCGGCGACTCACGTTGTCTTCGCCGAGCAAGATTGGACCCCAGGTTGGAACCAACAGGCCGAGGATCGGGCCCACCGCATTGGTCAGCGCGAGTCGGTTCTCATCCAGTATGTCGTGCTTGACGGTTCGCTGGACGCGCACATTGCGCAGGTGAACGTGGACAAGGCGGCGATTGCCGACGCGGCGCTCGACAAGCCTGGGGCCGCGCTCCCGGCGCCCAAGCCTCTCGATGAGCCCGTCCGAGCCCCAGAGAAGCCCGTCCAGGCCCCTCCGGCTCCTGGCGCGGATGATCTGACCGGCCAGCAAGTCCAAGCCGTCCACGACGCTCTGAGGATCATCGCGGGGCTATGTGACGGCGCTCAAGTCCTTGATGGCTGCGGCTTCAATAAATTGGACACTGACTTTGGCCACAGCTTGGCCCACCGCGAATCGCTGAGCCAGAAGCAAGCCCAGTACGGCCGGAAGCTCGCGATCAAGTATGGGCGGCAGGTTCCGGCCGATCTGCTGGCGATCATTAAGGAGTCGAAACCAAATGGCTAACGAAAACGACGAGCGGCTGCACCGCATCTGTGCAGCTAGGGGCCTGCGCCTGGAAGACATCAAGACCTATGACGATTACGCGCCGCGCTATTCGCATTTTGGATGGTCGGCGACGGTCGGCGACTACGATCTAGGCTGCAAGGTCGGAACCGGACCGACGCAAGAGGCGGCGATCGAGGATCTCCTCGACCAGCTGGACTGATTGCCAGCGTGCGCGCCTCAGAGATGGGGCGCGGTCGCGGGCAATCCCCGGAAGGAGTCGAAAAATGAATGAGCTGAATATCAAGAAGCATATCGAAATGGGGCGTTACCCACGCCGGTATGAGGTCGATCGCACGCCTATGATCCGCCTGTACAAGTCGAGCCCGGAAAGCGCGACGCTGCAATTGCGCGGCGAGATCGCATACGCGAGCGCGCAATATCTCAGCGTGAGCGAAATGCGCGAGCTGATCAGCAAGCTTCGGGAGATCGTCGAGGCGATCGAGCCCACCCAGAAGCTTCACTTCAACATGTTCGCGCGCAAGGAGCCCTGGTTTTGGCCGGTCGAGGACGCGGACGAGCGCGGTTCGGAGGGTTAAGCGATGACATTGGATAAAATGATGGAACTGGCCAAGGACCAAGCTAACCGGGTGATGGTCGGCACCAAGGACGAGCTGACGCCCATATGGCTCTTGGTCACCGAGAAGGGCGACAAGCCGGACGATGTCACGGTCTACGCCACGCCGTGGGGGAACAATCGCGAGAAGCATCTCGTGATCGAAACCATGCGCGACGTCATGCGCGAGAGGCGGTGCACCGCGTACAGCATGCTGACCGAGGCCTGGATGCTGCGCGTCCAGGGAGATCCGAGCAAGGAGTACACCGGGCCGATGCCGAGCGAGAGCCCGGACCGGCAAGAGTGCGTCGTCGCCATGGCCGCCAACAAGGCCGGCGAGCATCGCTACCAGACCTTGCAGACGGTGCGCGCGGCCGATGGAACATGCACCGAGCTGCGCGCCCTCTCGGCGGTCGAGGACCGATTCACCGGCGTTTTCGACAATCTTCTCGACAACAAACGGAGGGCGAATTGAGCGCACAGCCCTTTCAAACATGGACCTTTCTAACCGACGAGGAGCTGAAGCACGGCGCCGCGCTGCATCAAGGCGCAGCGGCGTTTGCTCACGCTGAGTCCGTCGACGCGCTGCGCCGGGGCATGCCCGATTACGCGGCGGAGTGGCAGAAGGTCCAGGCGTTCCATTATCGCGCCGCCGCAGTGCTATTGGGCTTCCTGTTGCGGAGGCCGTCATGAAGCAGCGCTTCACGGTCGAGCTGCAACGATACCCGCGCCAAGAGGCGACGATCGAAATCGTGGCCGAGGGGTTCGGCGAAGCGCAAGCGAAAGCGCTCGACATGGCGCGTAGCGCTGACTTCCCATGGGTTAGCGAGCACGAGGGCGCGCGCATCACCAAGGTGATTTGTCACGCCGGGGAGGTGTCCGATGACGGAGGCTGAAAGCCTAACTCTCGCGGTCCTTAAGAAGATCCAACAGCAATTGACCCGAATCGAGCATGACCTCGCAGACTTGCGCGACCAATTCGTCGTTCAAGTTGCGCTCACCACGCGGCTGCAAAACAGCATCGACAGGCTGAAGATCGAAGTCCGCGAGGTGAACCGTGTCGCGGATTAGGCGCAGGCAATACCCAAAACACTCAGGCGACGCTTACGACCGTTTCCTCACCGAGCGGTCGCGCGGCCAGGACGGCGAATTTTCGTTCGCGAAGTTTGTCGCCCTGGTCGAGGCGCTCGACTGTCCGCCGGATACGATCCCGAGAGACGGGAACAACGGAACCCGGAGAATGACGGCCGGCATTGTGTTGCGGTCGTGGTTCTCGGACCGCGTGCTTCGTTTCAAGGATGGCTCGACCGTCAAGCTCAGTGACGACGATGAATGACGAAGAACAGCGCTGGGAAATAATCAAATCGATCGCCACTTTGCTTACCATGACGGCGGCATGGGCAGGCATTATGCTTACTATTGTTCACTTCTCTGCGCCATCCCCGCCAATTATTATTCAGCTTCACTTACTCTGAGGAGTCAAAATGATGAACGTCTCACGCATGCGCCGAGGTTGGCGCTTGCGCCTCACAGACAACGAGTTCGAGATGCTGCGCGAGGCGGTCAATCGCGGCCTCGCCACGCTCGACGAGGATCAAGTCGAGGCTCTGCCGTACAAGATCCGCAAGGTGCTCACGCGCGACGGTCGCTGGAGCCTGCCGCACGGCCCTCTGTGGCCCGACGACGACAGGAGGCTCTCGGGATGAATAGAGCCGAGAAGCCTCTAGCGCCCTTCCAGATCAATCGACGTGAGGATGCCCCGCGCGACCGCGAGGGCGGTCGCTTGTGGCAGGGTGGCGCAATTGAGCTTGTGGCGCGCTTTGTCGAGATAGGTTTTGACCGTCCCGTAGGCGATGCCAGTGATCGTCGCCGTCTCGTGGTACGTTTTGCCGCGAGCGATCCATAGGAGACATTCGCGCTCACGACACGAGAGTCCGTTGGCGAGATTGTCCATTGGCGCGGCCGATAAAGGTTGCGCGGCGACCGTAGCGATAAAATAGCAGCCACGCACAATTGTCCTTACCGACATGGGGCGAATTGGGAATCCACCGCACGCGGCCGACGGCGACAATCCGGCGCAGCCGCTTGGCGATGATCGCGCCGGAGGACTGGTTGAACAGCCAGTCGCTCGACATCAGGAGCCACGTCGGCGCCTGATCCGAGAGGTTCTCGATCAAGGGATGCAGATCTTTCGGCCGGCCCCATGCTGGGGGATTTGTGATGAAGATCTCGCCGGGGAGCACGCCGTAGTCATGCTCGCGCGCGTCGGTCGGCAGATCGTGGCGTGCCATCAGCCGGTGCCCTGCGGCCATTAGGGAGCGCGCCAGCGCCCCTTCGCCGTAGCAAGGCTCTATGAAGGGCGTTCCCCGATGGAGCCAGCCCAGGAGCGGCCTGACGGCCTCCGCAGGCGTATTGTAGAGATCTCTCTCAACCCTCTCGAACGTGGAGCGCTTGCCCATGGCCGCCTCAAAACGCGCGAAGAAATCGGAAGCGCGGCTGCCGCCGGGGCCTAACCCGGCGGCCAGCCGGCCGATGCAGGTCGCGCCGTTCGGCAAGGCCTGGGCGGTCATCGAAGGCCTGGGCGTGATCTTTGCCAGCCGGGACAAGGCGGAGTGCGAGGCTGAACTGGCGAGGCGACAAGGGGAGAGCCATTAGCCCTCCCCCGTTCCGCCCGTGCTTTCGTTGAGCCAATTGCAAAGTCCCAACGCCGACGAGGGCGTGGAAGGAACGGTTCAGCCGATCCCTTCTCCTGGGGACCCATCCCGAGGTTGCGTGTCTCACCGGGACGCCGGAGCGAAATCATTTTGTCGGCTCCACAAACTCGACGCAGTCGAACCGCTGCGCGATCTGGCCCGCCGCAAACTCATCCTTGTGCCGGTTCCAGAAACCGCGACAGGTGGCCTTACCGCCCTTTTCCTGCGAGTGGCAGATCCGAGATCCCTTGAAGCCGGTCGCGCCCTTATGTTTTTCGCGGACCTGATCTTCTAGGACCGCGATCGGCGTCCCGCCCAGCTCTTGCCACGCCTTGCTGTAAATGCACGTTTCGCACTGGCGCTTCATCACGGGGAAGCCGCCCAGTAGTATTTTCCCGATCCCCATCTCGACTCCTTAGATCCACGAGGTAGGCCTCGATCTCGTCGGCCGCCGCGAGCACCGCCGCGATCGACGCCTTCAGCTCACTGTCGGACATCAGTCGGCGGGTCCGGAATTGGAGGTTGCTCGATCGGCTGCATGGCTTTGGTGACGATCGTCCATTTCATGCACTCGATGCCCCCGATGAGATCCGTTTGGGGCCGGTTGCCGAAATGCCAACGCCACCCCACAATCCCGTTAGGATCGACGGTGATGACGGCGAAGGCTGAGATCTGCGCATCCTGCGCGCGCTTCAGGATCTCCTCGAACGCCTCGATCGAGCGCGGGAAGGGATGGGTAGGGGGCGCGGTGTCATTCATTGTGCTTCACCTTTCACAATCGGGATATCTGCCTCCATTTGATCCGCGATGCTTCTCAACATCGCTGGCAAGGCCAAGGTCACCTCCAGCGTGGCTTGGCAGGAGAAGCCCTCGCCTCGATTGCCGCCGACCACGATCAAGATCACGCCGCGCGCTTGCGTCGAGGCTTGTATTGGGGTGACGAGGTCGTCGTATTTTCCTGGCCCAATGGTCATTCGGCCGCCTGCCTGACCGGCAACGCTTGCTCGACCTCAAACGTGATGACGATCCGGCCGGTGTGCGGATCGTGGGCGATCAGGAGATCGTTTCCGACGATGACGAGACCATGCTTTTCGACATGGGCGCTGATCGGCGCGCGCAGCGTCTTGGCGAACAGCTTGGTCAGGTCAATCAATTCATCGATCACCATGTAATTGCCTTTCTGGGTACAGGTTGTAGTCACGCTCAAGCAGCGCGGTGATGAAGTCGAGCGCGGCCTGCGCATCCTTAAATTGTTCGATCTTCCCCCTTGCAATGCCGCGCTCAATTGCGCCCAGGCACCATTTGAGGTGTTTGCGGTCGTCATCGTTTAGGTCTTGCTGCCTCGCGGCGAGCTGCCGTGAGAAAAGCGATGGCGGCTCGCCGTGCCTGCCGATGTACTTGTCGGCTAGCTTCTTTGTCGCCAGCGAGTGGACGACCTTCTCGACGTCGGGCCGCAAGTTCTTTGTCCTTCTGGTAGGCGCCAACAAGATCGATCATCGAAACCAAGCGCGGATCTCCAGCGACATCGACGATCTCTGCGTCAGTTAGAGGCCGCAGGGAGAGATCGGCGCGGTACGCCATGACGTGACGGCAATAGATGCAGATCGTGATGTCGCCATCGCCAGGGCCGCGACTAGGCTGCTCTATGCTATGCACCGAGGAAGCATCGAGCCCCTTGCCGCAGTTCAGGCACGCCGACTCAGTGTGCAGTGTGGTGTTCGCATACAGGCCCTTCACTCGACTCCTCCCCGTCAATTTGCCGCATCACGCCCGCTAGGAAGGCGATCCAGCCCTCGCGATCCCAGCCGAATATGCCGATCTCCTTCTCGTGCTCATCGAGGAGGATAGCGTTGTACGCGCCGCAGCCGCATGGGCAGAGGCCCATCCACTGCACCGAATCTGCCACCGGGATCTTGCGGTCACGTTTGCGCATGCTCAAAATTCCACGTCAGCCACAGGCTCCGAATCTTCGCTCTCGGTCCTGGGGCGGGGTTGTGTCTCGGGAAACGCGCGGAGCGGCTTGCCGGTCCAGTAGACAAACGTCCGCCCCTCGTGGCGCACGACGCCCAGGATGCCGAGCGCTTCCAGATCCTCGCGCATCCTTTGGATTCGTTTTTTCATCGTCTCGCGCCAGCGCTTGTCCGCGATCTCCGCCTCGGCCGTCGTCTGTTGATCTGGCGTGAGGGCGTCGGACGGGCTCATGTCGCCATACACCCGTTTGACGTCTTCCCATGGGGCCAGCGAACGCACGTAGACGGGCAAGGAAACCTCGCGCGGGACTGGCTGGCCGTATCGGCGCTCGACGTCGAAGAACGCCTGCATGAAGACCTCTTGGGTCTTATTGAGGCGGAAGCCCTTTAATTCTTCCTCGCGCCGGACGGCGTCCTTCTCGCCAACGGGGAGGCAAATGCAGGACGTGATCTTCTCGCCGTCCTCGTCCACGCCGATCACAACTTGCATCAACTCGAATTTCATTTCCTTGCCATCAATGTCGTCTTTTTGCTTGTCGAGCTTGACCGTCCTGATTCCGGTGTCTTCGTCACGCTCGACCAGCATCACCTGACCAACATTTGCGTAGACGCTTGTGTGGCCCCTCAGTTTGCCCCCGGCCGCGTTCAAGTGATGCACGAGCATGACGTGGCACTGGCACTTGTCGCAGATCCTGGCGACGTTCCCGAGAACCGTCGACATGTCCCGGCCGGAATTTTCATCGGCTCCGGGGGTTGCTGTCGCTAAGGTGTCGATGACGACGAGCCGGAGCGGGTCCTCGAACACTTTCGCGTGCGCCAGGATCTCGCTGATCAGCGAATCGACCTCTTCGGTGGAGTGATAGATATCGATCGGCCGCTGCAACAAGACGAACGGGGTTTCTCGGGTCCAGACCCGGCCATGATGCTGGCGCCAAGCACGCAAGCGCTTTTTGACGCCTATCGCGCCCTCGCCCGCTTGATAGACCACGGCGCCATGCTTCACTTTCAACCCGAATAACGGGCGCGCCTCGGCGACGCACAGCCCAGTCTCCAGGGCGAGAAAACTCTTGCCCGAGCGCGAGGCGCCGGCGACGACGCTCACCTCGTTGGCCGCCAACCAGCCCTGTACGAGCCAGTTGTGTTCGGGTCCGGGGTTGTCCAATTCGTCCAAGTAAAGTGCTCCAAATTTGCTCCTCACCGGCTGGTCGAAGATGAAAGCGATTCGCTTGAGGAAATCGGCACCGGATTCGATCCCGACTGGGTGCTCCAGAACGGCGGGGTAGATGGTCATAGGCTAGCCAAATTTGCAGTTGGTGCAAGTGGCGTCATCGACTCTCCTCCAGCAAAAGTTGGTTATAATCCTTGCCTGTCGGCGGCCAGCTGATCTCGACGTTGAGTTCCTGCGCCTGGAAGCGCCGCACCGCTACCGCGAGAAGGGCCGCCGTGGCGTAGCTTTCGGAGTCAGAATCCGCGATGATGATTACGTTTTTGATCCCATCTGGCAGGATCACACCGGGGCTCTTAGGGTCCGGCAGACCGTTCGGCATTCGCCTAGGTCGCCCTTCTGGATCGACCAGCGTTTTGTGAGCGATCTGCCCGGTCGCGCGGCCTGCTAGGTTGCCGAGATCGACGGCGGCGGCCAGCATGACCTCTTCCGGCCCCAACCCAAGCGCATGCCACGCCAGAGCATTTTCCCAGCCCTCCGCTATCGCGATCGTTTCAGCTGGGCGACCCAGCCTGATCATGCCCCCTTGTTTACGCCCGCGAATTTTCTTCGGGCTGTTTCGCGGGCTCCCGGTTGGCTTCCACTTTGTGGGCTCGTTGGGATCAAGAAAGGTCTGCGAGATGCCGATGACGTCGCCGAGCTGGTCGCGGATGATCGCGATCAGAGCCGGTACGCTGGCGAGAAGGACAGGCTCGTTACTGCCGTTATCGCCCGCTCCCCAATAGTCTAAGGTTGCGACGAAACGCAGATCGCCGATAAGCCAACGCGGCGGATTCAGGTGGCGCGCAACGCGCATGTAGTGGTCAGCGTGGGTTGTCCCGTCGAGCGGCTTAGCGCGCTTGATGATGTCGGCGATCGACGCCTCGTCCCGCGCCGCCTTGCGCTCCATGGCGGCCCGCTCGTCCGCCTCGCGCTTGGCGTATTCGGTCGCCAGCGCGCGGTGCCGTAGCTCCCGCTTCTTGCGCTCGTCCGCGTTCTCGTCGCGGGTCCGGTCCGGTCGCGGCGTGCCGGTGATGCGCTCGACCGCCTCGATGAAATCGCAACCGACGACGTGCATGACCAAGTTGATGGAATCGCCGGCGCCATACGTGCCCTCGCCCGAGCCTCGGCAATTGAAGATGCGCTTCTGCTGGTTGACGGCGAAGCGGTCTCGCCCGCCGCAGATGGGGCAGGGGCCGATCCACTCATGGCCATCGCGCTTTAGATGGGCGCCATATTCGACCGCGACATCATGGATGTCCCGCGTTCGGGCGAGCGCGATCCAGTTCTCCCATTCTGCCCTACTTGCACGCGCCATCTCTCGGTCCGCCTTCCGAATTTGGGCGCTAAGTTCAACGTCTTCTTATTCGTCTCAGCATCTCCTCGCGGGGTATCTTCCCGCTGAGATATTCCTGCACCGCTGCGCGATCGTAGACCTGGGTGGCCTCGCGCGATTTGCGCGGCTGATAGAACTCACTCTGCTTTCGCGTCAGCGTCGGTCCATGGTCCCAAACCTCCTTTGGCAGCGTCACTGAAACGCCTCGATAAAGGTGGCCATCGCCTGTCGGGCGATCGTCTTCAGCCACTCCGGGCGCGGGTGCCTCTCGTCGGCGCTCTGCCACTGGCCGACGAGGTGCGTGAAAACGTCGGCCGCCGCCTCCATGGCGATCAGCCGCTTCAAGTGTTCTTTGCCTTCGGGGCTCTGGCAGTACAGGAATGAATTGGCCTCAAAGCCGGTGCGCAGCCCGTAGGCGCGCTCGATCAGCGTGTCGCGAATGAACTCAAGCATGCGCTCGCGCTTGACGTCCTTGGCCGCCTCGTCAGCCTTGCGATCGATGATGCTCGTGTCAGACATTCGCCAGCTCCATCAGCTGAGCGACAAAGGCGTTAGTCGCCTCCCGACAGCACTCCTCCAATTCCTTGCGCATATTGTGCGAGATGTTGTCGTCTCGCTCATGCCGCCAATAGTCGATCAGAGCCTTGTCGTAAGCGCGATAGAGCTTGCCCAGATCGGTCATCATGAACGCGACATAGCGCTTATTCAGAGCGTGCCAGTCTTCCGTCTCGGTCATGCGGCTACCCGCCGCCGGAACGGGACAACCTCGACGATCTGCTTCTGCATGAGCTTGGAGATCGGCGTGGGCTTGCCGTGGGCGAGGCCGGCGAACCAGAATATGCAGCCGGCGTCCGCTTCGTCGTCGTTCTGAGGGGTCCAGCCGAGCAACCGGCACATCGCGCGAGAGCGCTTCTTCGCCACAGCGCGCTTGAGCCCGCCATGGCCCAGAAACCCCTTGCGGGCGGTCGTGATCTTGACGGGATGCACAGGCACGCCCTTGAGGCGCGCCGCCGCGCCGATGATCATGTAAAGGCCGTTAAGCCGCACGCGGGACGCGGCGCTCGTTTCGCCTTCCTTCCCACTGAACGCCAACGGCTCCTCCATCCAGATCTCGTCCGGACGGTCATCAGACAGCCGAAAGGCGATCCACTTCAAGCACTGGGCGCCAACCTGCAAATGGTTGTCCCCGTTATCCCCAAAGTGAACGGTTTCGAGTCGTGGAGTTTCTCCCGGCTCGCCGGAAGCGAGGCCGCATTGCGTCGCGCAGTCGATCGCCAGGATCTTGGTCATGGCCGCCCCGGTTATTCGGCGGCGGCGGCGTCTTCCGGCGGCTGGTCTTCCTCGCGCACCAGCTCATCGATGGGGTCGCGCCTCTTGCGCGGGCGCCGCGCCGTGCCAGCTTTCGCCGCGTCCATGGCGGCCCTGCCGAGCGGCGAATCAGAGAACGTTCCGAGTTGGCTCTGGAGGCGATCGAGCGCGGTCTGCGTGACCTCGTCCAGCTCGTTCTCCAATTTCTCCATTTTTCTTAGGTATTCGCGCTGCTTCACGCCCACCTTCAACGCCTTCTTGTCGAAACCCTTGGTTTTGACGGCGTCTTCGATCGTGTCCTTGATGGCCTCATGGAGGGGTTTGCAGCGCGACATGTAGAGCGCTTTCTCCGACAGGAGATCGGCCATATAGCCTTCGATCGCCTGGACGACTTCCTCGGTTTCCTCTTGAGTTGGCCCATTCGGTCGATCGGTCATACTGCCTCCTTGCCGACCTGGGAGACCGCGAACATCAGATCGCTAATGTCGACCTCGCCCTCGGTCGCAGCCAAGATTTTCTTCAGATTTTGCCGCTTAGGAATCGTCGCGCCGGATAGCAGCCGGTAGATAGTCGTAGGGTGGACCCCTACCCGCGCAGCGAACTGCTCGGGGTTCAGCTGATTCTTGGCGAGATACACGCTCAGTCGCATGGCGGCGAAAGATAGGCGTTCTTGCGCCGAATGCAAATTCGATTGACTTGCAGTTGGTGCAACCGGCAAGATAGGCGTGCCCATCGTTCAGCTCGTTCGGCCGATTCGATGCGCTGGTCGTCGGGAACGGCAGCGAAGTGGCCGCTTAGGCGCGCGCCAATGAGCTGAGCGGTCCGTGGGAGGTCGGGGGCGGCCTTTATGTGGGCCGCCCCCGCAGGGAGTCGAACATGAAATATCGCGTTCAATTTTTGGTCAGCGCCACCCGCCTGCCTGATGTCGTCGCAGCCGCCTTTGGCGGCAAGCTCGATTACGATCCGGAGCTGAAGCTCTGGCCTGCGTCTCAGCCAACGCCGCAAGAGTCAGGCTACGCGCACACCCGCAAGATGATCGACGAGAACCTCTACAAGAAGGTCGCCACGCCGAAGCGTAGGGCTGCGGTTCCTGGCAAGCGCCAAGAGGTAGTCGAGGCTGCGCTGCGGACGGGACCGAAACGCTGGGGCGATCTAAGGACGGCCCTTGCGGCGGGCGGGCTCTCCGAAAGCTCGCTGAACAGCCTGATCTCGCAATGGCAAAAACAGGGGAAGATCGTCCGAGATGGCAGATTCTGGAGTCTGAACGATGGGCCGACGCAAACCGCGCATGCTGGATGACTTTCCAGACATGCCATGGCTGGGCCAGTACATCCTCGGCGGCGAAGAGGGGCGCACGCCGATCCCCTGCTATTCGCTCACCCAATGGGGCGAGTGGCTCAACGATGTTGGGCATCGTCAAGTCGCCTTCACCGGCAACAAGACCAAGTACGTGAGCACCGTTTTCTTGGGCCTCGATCACCGGCACATGGGCGGCGGGCCGCCGCTCGTGTTCGAGTCCATGGCCTTTATCGAGGAAGGCAAATGGTTCGAGGGGGCCTATGGCGAGCGGATCTATTATCCGACATCGCTCGATTGTGAGCGCTACAGCAGCTGGGAGGACGCCGAAATCGGGCATCGGGCGATGGTTCGCAAATACCTCGTTAACCAGAAGACGCGCGCGGTGAAGGCTGAATGATCCATAGCTGGCCAGTGTCTTCCCGCGAGGAATGGCTCGCGCGGCGAAAGCAGAACGTCAACGCCAGCGAGATCGCGGCGCTGTTCGGCCCGGAGATCCATCCGTTTTTGACGCCTTACAAACTCTGGGCGCTGAAGTGCGAGAAGATCCCAGAGCCCGGTGACAGCAAGATCCTGCGGCGGGGACGGCTGTTCGAGCCAATCGTCATCGAGATCTTAAAGGAGGATTACCCCGACTGGCACCTTAGCCCAGCCAACGTCTATTACTGGGACGATTCGACGCGGATCGGCGCCACGCCGGACGTCTACGCCACCCGGCCCACCGATTACGGCCGAGGGACCGTCCAGATCAAAACGGTCGGCCAGTTCGCGTTCAAGCGCCGCTGGCACGATGAGCACGGCGACATCGCGGTGCCTACCTGGGTGGCCGTCCAGGCCTCGATCGAGGCCTATCTGATCGGCGCGTCCTGGGCTGGCGTGGCGGCGATGAAGCTTGGCGACGGCGGCATCGAGGTGCTCTACATCGACATCCCGCTCAAGCCCCACCTGATTCACCGAATCGAGGATCTGGTTGGCGAGTTCTGGCGCCGCGTGGCCGAGGACGAGCCCTATGACCCGGATTTCGGGAAAGATCGGAAGACCGTCTTCGACCTCTACGAGGAAGGCTCCGGGCCGATCATCGATCTGTCGGACGATGGCGAGTTTCGCGACATCCTCAACGATCGAGCCCAATTTAAGCAGGTCGAAAAGGCGGGCGCGGACGCGACGGATCAGCGCAAGATCCTCGACGCGCGGATCATGATGAAGTTGGCCAATGCTCCTGGCGCGCGCTGCGGTTCGCGCGTGGTGACGGTGAAAGTAATTAAAAAGAAATCTTACACCGTGAAGCCGACGCAATACCCGCAAGTTTCGGTCAAAGGAATCGATGATGGCGGAGTCTAGAGATCTCACGATCGCGCAGGAGCTGGGCCAGCGCGTAAGCCAGTTCGAGGCGGCGCTGGCCGGGTCCGGCATCAGCCCGAAAAAGTTCGTTCGCGTCATCATGACAGCGATCGCGCTCAACCCGGAGCTGCTCAACGCCAACCGACGCAGCCTGATGAACGCGGCCATGAAGGCGGCGAGCGACGGGCTGGTGCCGGACGGGCATGACGGCGCCCTGGTTGCCTTCGACGGTCAAGTCACTTGGATGCCGATGGTTGCCGGCGTCAGAAAGAAGGTCCGCCGGTCGGGCGACGTCACCTCATGGGATGTGACGGCAGTCTTCTCCAAGGATCACTTCGACTACGAGCTGGGCGATACCCCGTTCATCCGCCACAAGCCCTACATGGCCCCCACGCTGGAGCGTGGCACGGACGAAGACGAGGCCGCTTTCAACAAGCGCCTGCGTCAACATCTCGACCATGGTGTCCTCACCCATGTCTATTCCGTCGCGACGATAAAGGGTGGGGACAAGTCGCGCGACGTCATGACCCGCGCCGAGGTCGAGCTGGTTCGCGATACCTATGCGCGGAAGAACCGCAAGGGCGAGTTCTCGCCCGCGTGGCGGCGATCGTTCGCCGAGATGGCGAAAAAAACGGTCGCGCGGCGTCATGCCAAGCAGCTCCCAATGTCGAGCGACATCCTTGGTTTGTTATCGCGGGATGATGAGCTATATGATGTTGACCGCGATCGCGCGGACCGGGTTCAGGCGCCGCGCGTACTGTCAGACCGCCTAGACTTTCTCGTAGGAGTCGATCCCGAGACCGGCGAATTTCCAGCTTCCGACGACGTGGCGACTCCTGCGTCCGAGGAACGCGCGGCCCCCCATGACGATGTTTCCGGAGTAGGCGCCGGGGCTTCCGAGGGGGCCGCGCAACTATCTGAATCTGGGGCCGAGATTCCCCCGGCTCCGGATGCTGGCGACCAGGGGGCTCCCCGCTCTTCGGTCGTCACGCCCGAGCCGGATCAGCCGCAATTATCCGGTTCGCAAGCGCCACCGGGAGCGGCGAAAACCCCCTCGCAAGCTCCCGGTGGGACATCCCGTAAACGCACCGAGCGTTCCGATCTCCTGACGCCGTCGATCGAGATGCGCGGCGCGAACATGGCCCAAAAGGGCCGCCCTGAACTTGAGAAATGGGTGAACGAATTACCCCCGGACGAGATGGCTCGGATCTCGTTGGCGCAGTTGAAAGCATGGCGCGTCGTCGCTGACAAGGTGGGGGCTTAATGAAGACGAAGGAGGAATGGCTAGCCGATCTCAAAGCGCGGGCGCTGGAGCTGGCGCGCGCCGGGGATCTCCAGCATGCAGTTCAGCTGATCGGCGTCGAGGTCAACCGGCGGCGCGATATGAAGATCCACCACGCCTTCGTCTTGGCTGGGACGATGCACGCGATGAGCGAGGACCGGGAGAAGGTCATCGACTGGATCGAGTCGATCCAATGATCCAGTGGACGACTCTCGCGTTGCAAATCTGGATTCTGGTCATGGTCGCCGGGAGCGCTTGGTACGCATGGCGCACACAGAAAGCGACCCAGGCCACGCTAGCCGCGCTGATCGTCTATCGGCGCGAGGTGGAGTGGATGACGGCGCGGCTGGAGGCGCTGGAAAGAAAGGGGCAAGGGAATGGTCGGGTCGAAGCAAGTCGAGGAAATGGTTACTGAAGGAGGAGAGCACATGACAGGACCACTCGCATTCATACTGTCGCTCGTTGGGAGCGCGATTCTCTCGCGGCCAAAGCGGCCCGAGCTGGACCCGAACAAGACGCTGCTCACCTACATCGCCGAGCTGAAGGAGAAGCTGCGCATTTGCGAGGCGGCCCGCGACGCGGCCCGCGCCGATCGCGACCAAAGCGATGCCCAGCTGCGCACGATCACGTCGCCATATCAGCCGCACGCGGAGGTGGAGAACGAAGAGCTGCGGCGCCTCCGACAGGCGCACGATGCGCTCCTCCGCATGTTCGTGGAGGAACAGCGCACACGCCTCCAGCTCGAACGCGACTACATCAGGAGCCAAGCGCAGCTGGAGAGCTACCGGAGCAGCGACCATCGATCGCAAGCGCCTCGGCATTTGCCGCTGCCGCCAGCACCGAGCGAGCCGCCGCTGATGCCCGTGATCTCGGATAGTTTGCAAGTCGCGATGCGGCGGATGGACGCCTTCATCTGCAATTGCGCGCCGGGACGCCACGAGGCCATGTTCGGCACAATCGACATCCAGGGCGACGACACGCTCTGAACAACGGGGCCGTGCGGCGGCCCAAGGGGAATGACATGAGTCGAGAATGCGGGAGCTGTACCCTTTGCTGCCGCTTGCTGCCCGTCAAAGGCATCAACAAGCCCTCGAACACGCGCTGCCAGCATCAACGCCACGGGAAGGGGTGCGCCGTCTACCACAAGCCGGAGCTAGGCTTTCCCTGGGAATGCGGCATGTGGAATTGCGTCTGGCTTCAGGGCGATGACGCGAGCGATCTGCGCCGCCCGGATCGAAGCCATTACGTAATCGATATCATGCCGGACTATGTGACGGCACAGGACCCCAAGTTCGGCGAGGTCCGAATCCCCGCCATCCAGATCTGGTGTGATCCGAAATACCCTGACGCCCACCGGGACCCCGAGCTGCGGGCATGGCTGATTCGGCGCACCGGATTCGTCGGGCTCGTCCGCTTCGACGGGGAGAAGGGGCTCGTGCTGATCCCGCCATACATGATGGAGAGCCGCGAGTGGCTTGAGAAGGCGCAAGGCAATGTCCTTGAGGATCATCATTCGTTCGCCCAAGTCCTTGAAGCTCTGAGTGGCGCATGAAACGGGCCGCGCTCGCTGTGATCGCCATCACACTGGCGACCCCCTCGGCCGCCGCATGTCGCAAGCACGCCATCTGGAAGTACCCGTGGCCGCAACGCTGCTACACCGCCTATGCGCCAGAGGCGCTTCAGCATCGCGCCGGTGAGCAAGACCGCGACTGGACGGTTGAGATCACCAAGCTGCCTCCGACTTGGAACCTCGACGAGCCGCGCATCGAGGTCACGGCGCCAGAGACGGTCCAAGACCCCGACCGGGCCAGGGGACTCAATAAACTGAAGGAACAACTCAAATGAGTGACGACGCCTACCAAGCCACCACATCTTCTCTTGCTGATCACGAAGCCATTCGCCCTGGCGTCGGCATTCCAGCGAGCGCGCCGCTGCGCGAAGCCCCTGCGTTCAAGCGCATGCTCGGCTCCATCCCGCCGTCCGACAAGGAGATCCATGGCGATGTGGATCTCGGCATCGCCGCCGCCGCTAACGGCAACGCGATCAAGCGCTCCGAGGCGCGGCGCGACGCCATCCTCGCTGTCTCGCTGGCGATCGTGCGGCGCGGCCAGAACCCGGTCACGGACTGGTCGACGAAGGACACGGACACGGCCTACGCCATCGCCGATCAGCTGATCGCGCTGTCGTGACAGTCAACGGAGTCGAATATGCTGGACCTAGAGCCGTACTGGAAGATCCTTGATATCTGCGAGGCTGATTTTGCCCGCTTGGAGAAAGCCGGGGAGCCCGGTCTGGACGAAGCCAGACAAGCCATCGCAACGCTGCGCGCGAATATCAAAGAGTTGCAACGGCAAGACCGGGCCAAGGTTCCCGAGGAGCCGCCGTGGGCCAAGCACTCGCAGCGACGGCAAGAAGACGCCCCGTGGATCGAAGATGGCTGGAGCGGCCAGCGGTGAGGAACTTCCCCCGCGCTAGGTAGTTATCCCTAGCACGGGGTGCAAAACAGAACGTGCAAATCCCCGTGGACCGCGCTATAGGCGTGGAATTGGCTGGGTCCCACAACCTAGCCATGTCAGCCCCCCTTGCACCGCCCTTGCGGGGGGCGACTTGGGAGGCCGCCTTCTCCTAGATTTACCTCCTACGGAAGTGCGGCCTCCCCTTTAGTACGGGAAGTGCCCCGAGACCAGCAGCAGGAGGAGGACGATCAGGAGGATGCCGATGAGGCCGATCCCGCCGTTGCCCCAGCCGTAGCCCGGTCCCCAAGGCGCGCCCTGATAGAAGTGCGGGCTGATCCCTCCAAACAAGATGACGATCAGGACGATGAGGAGGATGATTCCGAGCGGACTCATTTCGGACCTTCCCTTGATCTCCCCAGCCAGAACGCGACGACCGCGCCGAACGCGGCGACGAGGCCGCCAACAACTCCCGGCGTCACCTCATCGTCTGAAGGGATATTGTAGAGCAAAGAGAACGCGACGACCGCGACAAACGCCAGCACCACAATCAGTGAGATGGTCAGCGTGCCGCCCGTCGCATCGTATCGATTGATGACCCACAAAAGCCCCGCAGTGACGGTGGCGATGCCAATGCACGCAACCACTCCTGGGTAATCGACAATCTTTGTGGAGGCCGTCGGCGGAAGCTGGGCGAGCATCATGCGAACCCGCTGCGGGTGCCCTTGCTGTCGATGGTCAGCGCCTGATGACGCGGCGTCATGTCAGTAGCGCGCAGCCCGAGATGCACCCAAGTGTCATATTCGTGGATCAGCTGGTCGATGCCCAGCTCCTTCATGTGCGAGTGCAAGTGCTTGCAGATGTGGAGCGGCGTGCCATAGCCAGGGCAACTGAAGTCGACCGCGAGCCCGCTCATGTGGGCGCTCGATTTGCTGCCCCCCACCGCTGCGTTGAGCTGTGGGCAGCGGTAGCCCGAGCTGATCAAGATAGGCTTGTCGCCGAGGAGGGTGCGGACCTTCTCCATCACCTCTGCGGTGCGCTGGATGTTCTTGCGCTCCTGGCTGCTGGCCGGCGGCACATTGTGGATGCCCTGGCGAGCTGCCGTCTGCGAGTCGGTGAACTCCGAGAGCGTGAAATGTTCTGTGAGTTGGGTCATGGGTTCCCCCATGCCGAACGGCTAGCCCGCCATCGTTATGCCACATCCGCACGGCGGTCGCGAACGATCTCGATTCGTTCCCGCAACAAAAAGGGGCGGCCGAAGCCGCCCCAAGAACCGACTACTGGAGAAAGCCGGTCAGACCACGAGCTGGGCCTTGCGCTTGTGAAACCCGAGGAGCCCCAGCACGCCGAAGCCGAGCAAGATCATCGCCCAGGTCGAGGGCTCGGGGATCGCGTTCGATTCCATGCTCTCGTTGAAGCCGGTGATGCTCGCGCCGCCGCGCAATCCGAGCGTAGCTGCTTCCGACATGCTGAACGGACCATTAGCGAAGAACGGCGACAGGTTGGAGCCCGCGAACGAGAACGGGTTGGACGACGGCGAGCCGCTGTCCTGAAACAGGGTCTGGCCGGGAGTGGCGAGGCCGATGCCCGCTGGCTGGCCATTGGCCGGATCGGCGAAGAAGCCGAGCGTCGAAGGCCCGCTGCCGAGCGCATCGTTGAAGGTCAGGGATGCGCTCTCCCGCACCGCATTGACCGGGCCGACGAAATTGGTGTCGCCCACCACGATCCGCAAATGCCCTTCGCTCGATCCGCTGTTCGAGATCAGCGAGGTTGAGAACTGGAGGTTATCCTCGGCCGAGCCGCTGACGCTCGCGGCCACGGTGCCGATAATGTGGAACGCGCCCACCGTTTCGTTGAGGATGATGATGTTGTGCGCCGGTCCAGCGAGATCGCAGGACTGACCGTCGGCGCAAGTGACTACGGTCGAACCGTCAGTGAAGGCGATCTGGAGCGTCGCCTTGGCCGGACTCGCGCCGATCGCCGCGAACAGCGCTGTGGTCAATAGAAGCTTGTTCATTCCGAAGTACCCCGCTTTCGAGATTGGGTTTACGACTCTAAGACCACAAATTCATAACACGTAATTTGCAAGCTGTGCAAAAAATCAGCTGCGGCGACGCTGTGGGAGGAACGCGCCGCCGCTGCCTTACCGCCTATGTCCCCGCGCTAGAGACTCGGCGATTTGTTTTACCGCTTCGGCTCACGCGGCGGGATCGGAGCTGGGCCTGGACGCTGCGGAGGCCTGCCGCCGACGCCGCCTGCGGGAGGTGTCGGGCGGGTCGGGGGCAGGCCTTGGCCTGGAAGCTCGGGACGCTCTGGGCGCTCGGGCATACCCGGACGTTGCGGAGGCAAGCCTTGGCCGGGGCGCTCTGGACGGCCACCCTGCGGCGGGCGCGGCAAGCCCTGTCCTGGCCGTCCTGGCGGCTGGGTTTCGGGTTGCTCGCCTTCATCGACGCCATAGTCCGGATCGACCGGCCGCTCGGGCCGCTCGGGGCGCTCCGGAACATCGATCACCGCCCAGCGCGAGCCGACGCCGGAAATGTAGATGATCGCAACTGCCTTGCCGGGAGGAATGCTCGGAGGCAACGGCGGCCAGATGGCGCCCGGAGGCAGCTCCGGAATGCCAGGAGGCACAGACGGAGGCAGGCCCTGATCCGGGTATTCCGGATCGACCGGCCAGACGGGAGGCTCGCCGCCGCCGCCCTCAGGCCCCTCGACGCCATAGCCCGGATCGACAGGGCGACCGCCCCAACCCGGAAGGTGACCAGGGCGCTCGGGACGCTCGGGACGATCCCACCCGCCTTCGGGACGACCGCCCCAACCGGGAAGCCCCTGTCCGGGGCGTCCGCCTTCATCGATTCCATAGTCGGGATCGACGGGGCGTCCCGAGTGATCGAAATGAACTGGTGTAATCCAAACTAGCTGACGTTGACCTCGTGCCATTGCTTTTTCTCCTTTTGGGGGGTCTCTCCCTTTCGAGCCCTCAGGCGATAACACGATTCCGTGACCGTTGGGCTACCACCTGATCATCTTCATTGTGCATGTCGTCGGTTGGACGTTGTTGTGGGCCACCCAGCTGCCTTGCGCCGCGACGACGATGTTGGCGTAACCGACCTCGATGCCGATGCCGGTTCCCGCCGCAGCGGAGACGCCCATGGCGAGATTGCCGCCCTGTCCGCCCGCTATCGGTCCCGGCACTGACAAGCCGGTGACGACCCCGCCATGCGCGTGGCCAGGATCGTAGACGCCGTGCGCGTGCCCCGAGTCCCCGCTGCCGGGGTGATTGTGCCCCGGCAGCTCGGCGACCTGAAGCTGATGCGCCGCCTCGCCCGCGAAGGTCACCACCCCCCAGCCGTTCAGGACGCCCCGGCTACCCTCATTGACGGAGTAAGGCCCCGAGGCCGGGACGGCGCCGATGTTGTCCGCCATCGCGGTCACCGACCCGCGATAATCGGGAAGCGCGAAATAGGCGCCGCTGATCCCCCAGGTCCCGCCAATGATGTCGTACAGGAGATCGTGCTGCGTCTGACTCACATAGCGGCCGTCGCACGGCAGCCAGCCATTGTGAATGAACGTCGTCGGCATCTCCGCGATCGTCCCCGGCCCGACGGGACCGTAATCCCAGTAGACCCGACTCGGGGTGACGATGATCGGATAGGGAATGCCGAAGCTGGTGAAGAAATAGATCCCGGTCGGGTCGTTGAAGTTGTTGCCGCGCACATAGAGCGTGAAACCATTGAGATTGATGGCCTGGATGATGACGCGGCGGCCGGCGATCGGCGGGAAGGAGATGTACTGGTCGCTGGAGAGCGTGCCGTACAGCTCGATGACCGGGTTCGAGGCCTGGGCGACGGTGAGGGAGAGGCTGCCGCCTGTGCACGAGAGGGAGAGAAACCCGCCATAACCCGTGTCGAGCTGATTGAGCGAGTTGTCCATCGGATTGTCCCAACCCGTCGCCGCGTAGTCGCCGTGGGCCGGAATTTCGAGGGCGAGGTTGGGGGTGTACGTGCTAGCCGTGGCGGCCTCCTATTTGACGACCGATAGCGGTTTTCGCGGCGGCGGTTTCCGCTCGCGCTTCCTTTGGGCTCCGCCTACGAGCGAATATTGTTTCTCCCCGTTCTTTGTGCGAAAGCGGGTTTCGATGACCTTCCCAGTTTCGATTAGACGCTTCAGCGCGCGCTTCACGCTTCTGATGTGGATGTCTGTCGCTTTCTCGCGCTCGATCTTGAGCCCTATCGCCGTCAAATCGAGAACAGTGAGGTTGTTTAACCGCGTCAGCGTCGCCAGTATCACCCGCTGAATGGGTCCTTCTCTGTCTCTTGTAATCGCCACTTTCGGTGTCTCTCACGTCATGGTAGGGGATCGGAAGGGTGACGCGAGAGACAGCCAGATGCAAGATGACCAGACCCCCATCACAGACCGTATCCAAGCCGCCCTTGCCGACAAGCACCGCTCCACCACGCTTGAAGACGCAGTCTGGGCAAGCCTGCCGGAAAAAACCCGCGAGCGCCTGGGCCGGACTCGCCTCCGACAGATCATCGCAACTGAGCTGGAATCCGATCAATTGGAACTCGCCATCGACGGCGAACGCTTCACGGCCAATGAGGTCGCCCCAGAATTTCTGATCAGGCGCGCCGAGCAGTTGAGGGCGAGAGCCGCAGGGCTCATTCGCCGAGCAGAAGATCTTGAAGCGGCAGCGCAGCGGCGCCGGGAGGCCTGACCTGATGACCATCGCGTCCGCTGAAGCATGGTACCGACTGCCGCTTCGGACAAGGTGTGCGAGCCCTGACCGGCACTTGCAGATCGTGCAAATAACGCTATATTTATGTCGCCTACAGGAGTCGAAACCGTGACCGTCATTTGGATTGTTTCCCCCGCAACCTTCATCCTTATCCTTCTCGCCGAAGTGCTTTTCGGCGGTTCTAACGACCGCAAGGAAACCGAGGAGCGCGAAAAATGGGCGCAGGAATATTGGAGGGCGCAGAAGGCGCGAGGCGGGGAGTCGTTGGAGGAATACAATGCGCGCGAGACGCGCGAGGCGCGCGCGGCTCTCATTGAGGCTGCCCGCCGCCGCCTGTATCCCCTGCGCCGTGCTCTCCACCTTCTCCTTCCCAAGGCCGCTCCATCGCCAAGGCGGCCAGCGCCATAGGATCGACGCGCGCGCCAAACTGTGCCCCTGCGGTCGCCGAAACCCGCGTCGCCGCGTCTCGGATCGCGTTGAGATTCCCAGAGCCTACTGCCCTCACAAAATTTGCGGCTCCTCCTGCGCCCGCAGGGGTCGCCAAGAGTTTGCCAACGCCTGATCCAGTGAGATACAGCCCGAGCGTTTTAAGCGGGTGGCGCCAGCCCTCGATCGCCATGCCGATGCCCGCGCCATGTCCGGCGGTCCCCGAGGGGTTCGCGTATTTGTAAAGGCTCTTCCACTGTGATGATACAGTGTGGAGGTCGTCGAGGTTCTGGCGCAGCTGGGGATTCTGCCCAAACAGGACGCCCTTCGCGTCGTCCGAGATTTTCCCGTAATCGGTTATGAAACGCTGCGGGCTAAAGTTGCCATCGGCGTCTCGGCCCAGCGTCGAAACCATGCCACGAGCGACATGGTCCCAGCTCTGCGGCGTAATGGCCGTGCTCGCTTTCCTCAAGAGATCGATGTCTGCTCCGCCTGTTTTGCCAGCGGCGGTCTTGAGCGCCTGAAAGACCGCCTCATCCGACGCACCCGCCTTCGGACCACCCAAGAGCGCGGATAACTGATCCCGGCGGTCGGCGGTTTGTTTCGCGAAAGCGTTCGCGGCGTTGTGCAGCTGCAATCCTTGCTGGCCACCAGCCGTATACGCTGCGCGATCGAGATCGGTGCTCAAGCCGCTGTAGATTTGTTTCAGCTCGGCCCCAGACATCCCCTGCGGGAGGATGCTCTGGTTCATCATTTCGCCGACGCTCGACCGCAGATCTTTGATGCCGTTGTATGTCAGCCCACCGGGCCGCTGGAGCGCATCCATGACGTGGTCGACCGCGCCTCCGGTGCCTGAGATGCCGGCGGCTTGTCGGCGTTGGGCGATCTGACTGGCGATGGACTGCGTCGTATAGAGCGGCGTTTTGGCGCTCTGATTCATCGCGGCGTTGGCGCGGTTGTAGTAGGCGTCGACTTCGCCTTGTGAGGTTGGTCCGATCCAATCCTTGAGGCCGGTGCTCGCCGCCTCGCCAGCGGTTTGCTTCGTCGCGCCAGCCGCCGTCTGCTCCGCAGCAGCGCCCATTCCTGACACTGATGCGTGGGTTGCTTCCTCGATCGGCGTCGACATGCCAGGGACGCTGAAGCCAATCATGCCCGCACGCTTAACAAGCGGGCTCGTCGAGGCCGCGAAGCGCGGCATGGTCGTGTTCAAGCGCTGTGCGGCTTCAAGAACGGCCTTGCGCGTGGCGTCTCCAAAAACGGGAACGACCTTGTTTATGGCGGCGGCTCCAAGACCTCCTCCAGCCGCGCCAAGAACCCCCTTGGTGGCGATGCCGGCGTAGCTGTCGCCTTCATCGACGCCCTCGCTGACGCCAAGCGCTCCGCCGTAGCCAGCCGCCCCCGCGACTGAGCCGCTCCCAGGAGCCAAAGCCATCGGGAGCGCGGTTCCCGCCGTATAAAGCCATGGGTGTTCTTCAGCCGCTGCCTTGCCCTTGGACGACAGCGCCGCGCTTGCCGCGTCAGCATCTTGGGGCACCCCGCCCATGGCTTTTATTTGGTCTGCGTTGGGGCCGCCCTTCAGCCAGTTCAGGGCGTTGCCAATACGCATGGCGATCGGAACTCCATGCGAGGCGATAGTTGAGCCGCCAGGAATGCCCTTGATCACGCCGTAACCGAAGGCGCCTGCGGCGCTATCGCTATCGCCAGCTCCCGCAGTTGGAGCTGCGCCAGCTGGATCGACGAGATCACTCGGGAGCGCGGGCGCAGCGGGCGCAGCAGAAGGCGGCGGTGCCGGGTCAACCAGATCATCGGGGAGCGCGGCCATCAGATCGGTTTCCCAGTCTGGTCGTAAGCCCTCCCCGACGGGTCGAACCACTTCTCTTGCGATGGACTCCACCTCGTCCCAGCCGGGAGGCCGCTCGGCAAAGCCGGTGCCGGCCAATCTTCGCCGGTCGTAGTCTTCAGCGTCTCGGGCGTGATGCCCTTGAACAGCGGAATCTCTTTCCGCGCCTTGCCCAGATAGTCCTCGTACTTGTGCGCCTTGGTGAAGCCCTCGATGTCATCGCTGACACTCAGATTGTGGCCAGGGACGTTCTGGTAGAGATCGTGATTGTAATCGAGCGTCGCGAGCTGATCGGTGAGGATCTTGCGCAACGCGGCCGGGTCGCGCGATGGCGAGGCGACCATCATCGTGGCCTCGCGCAATCCCGCGCGCGGCGCTTTCTGGAGCCCCGAGTTGGCGACAGCAGCGAAGGCCTGCTGAATCGCCGACTTCATTCCGGCGTCGAAGCCCGCCGCTTGGGGCAGCTTGAGGCCGAAAGCATTCGCCCAGCTCGCCAGCTCGGCTTGCGCCTCGGTCGAACGACCGGCCTGGAAATGCTGGTAGATGTTCGACAGCTCGGAGATTTCGCTCCGGGTCTGGTCGTAGTTCTGCTCGAATTTCTGCCTGTTCTCTATATAGGACTGAAGGGCAGGCTTCTGCGCCTCGGTCGTCGCCGACGTTACCGCCTCTTGCCCCTTGGCCGCGATCTCGGCCTTCTTATCCCAGGCTGCTTTCGCGGCTTCCTGCTGGGCCTTGCCTTTTGTGATAAGATCGTTGCCGATCCCCGGCCTGATGATGTTTTGCTGATTGCCCTGCGCTTCCAGGGCGACGCCCGCCTTATAGGCTGGGTCATCGTTGAGGCTAGGGATGCTGCCCGCAGGAGCCGCGCCAGACGGCCCACCAGGGCCGCCAGGAGCCGCGCTGGAGCCCGTCTGGTCGCCGAGGCCCGTGAAGGGCTTGAGACCCGTCGAGGGCGCTGCTGGGCCTCCTGTGGGCCCTGACGGGGCCGATCCGTCGCTAGTGCTCCCCCCGCCGAGCAAGCCCTTCTGGCGCAGCACCGCCATATAGAGCCTCATATTCAGCGCGCCCATCTGGATCTGCTGGGCCTTCAGATCCGCGTCCGCGCCATGGTCGCGCGCTTCCTGCGACAGGTTGTTGATTTGCGCCTGGGTCGAGCCCCAGCTCTTCTCCAGCTCCTTTTGCTCTTGGAGATATTTGTTGCCGGCCACGAGGCCCTCGCCGATGCCGACGCCCAGCCAGGGCGAGCGGCTGGCCATCATCGCCGCGCCGACGCTCATCAGGTAACCGCCAGGATCGTGCTTCAGCTCGTCGCCCATGGTGGGCGCCTGGAGATTCGATCGGTCCAGCTGGCCCGGTGGAGGACCGCTCTGGCTTGGGCCAGGAAGCTGGAAGCCGCCGCCGTAGGATTCCGTGCTCGCTTGGGCGGGCTGAGCGCTCGCGCTCGGGACGTCGGCTCCGCCCGCTATCTTGTCTGCTTGAGCCTTCGTCGACCAGTCGTTCCAGCCGTGCTTGGCCGTGTAGTCCGAAACGAAGGCGATCTGTTGCGGCACGGTCTTGGGATCGCGCGCATCGAGGCCAGTCTGTTTCTTGAACTCATCGCCGAGGCCAGGGTGGGGATATTTCTCGCTGAGCCCGCCCATATGCAGCTGGAATGGCCCGAACGACGAGCTGTCATCGCCGACATAGTTCTTGCCATAACCGCTTTCGAGCGAGGAGATGGTCGAGGCGTATCCAGCCCGACTGCCGAAGTTCTGCTTGATCAAGTCCGGCACCGCAGGAGCGGCGCCACCGCCCGTCGGAGCGGCTACCGGCGCAGCGCCCGTAACGGCGAGATCGAACCCAGAGGGCGCATCGGCCGTATCGGGCGTCCCCCCATCTGAAAAGCCACCGCGCAGGGAGCCAAGCCCTACGCCACCTCCTGTCTTAAAGCCGAGATCCGAGTCTTGGAGCCCGTCAAAGACGGAGCCTGACATCCCAGCGTCTATCGTCGACGTGTCGGCCGGCGTGAAGTTCGGCATGGTGGCCTGATCAGCCGGCGACAAATTCTGCGGCGTCGTCTGGTTGCCGGCGTCCTGGCCCATGAATTTCTTCGCGGCGGTGCCGAGCTTGCCCAGGCTGTCGCCGAGCCCCTTCGTCGGATCTTGGCCGGCCGGCGGAGGGGGCGCCGGTGGAGGCGGCGCAGGAGGCCCGTGCCCGCCCCCACCTTGCGCCTGCGGCATCGAAGCTGTGATCTCAGCCAGGAACGGATCGGCTGTGGAAGACAGCCCGCCGCTGGCGAAGCCAGCCCGATCGCCGCCTCCGAACAGGTCGCCGAAACCCATGCCTCGGCCCTGCGAGGTCTGGCCGGTCACGCCCTCGCCCTGTGGCGTGTAGCCGCCCGCGTTCATCACGGGCGAGGAGCCCATGACGCCGCCGCCGCCTTGGAAGCTGGGCGAGATCGAGCTGTGGCCATAGGCTGCAGGCGGCTGCTGCGGTCCGTAGGACGTATCGATCTTGTCCGAGAGCTGCGGGCCGTAGGACGTGTCGATATTTGGCGCCGCCGCCGCTTTCCTCCCCGCCGCATGGCCCGCCGCGTAGATATGCCGAGCCATCTTGATCGCAGGATGCTCCGGCGCTTGAGCGCGCGCGTTCGGGCTGATGCCGGCCCCAGGAGAGCCAGGGACGTAGGTCGCCCCCCGAGCGTTGCCGGTCGTCGGCGTGTAGTGGCCCGAAAGGTCGAGCGCGGAGATCGGCGGCCCGCCCATGTTTGAGACTTGAGTGAAGGGCGGACCGCCGCCTCCGCCGCCGCCAGCGCCCTGGAAGCTAGGCGCTTGGGCGACAGCTCGCGGATCGATCTGAGCGCGCCGGGGCGATGAACCCATCGACGAGGTATCCAGCTGGTCGATCCAGCCGAGGTTGCCGGAGCCCGCTTGGTTCATCTCATCCTGAAGCGCGCTCCCGAATTGCGCATCGCTCAGATCGCTTACGGACTGTTGCGGGCCGTAGGACGTGTCGATATCGCCGCCATCGGCGAACCCGATCCGGCCTCCTGCCAGCCTCATGACCCGACCGCCGCGCGCCTCAGTGAACCCTCGGCCCGCGCCTCGGAAGACGCCGGGGATGTCGACGTTGTCGTTCGTCCACATGGGCGCTTCATCGCCCGACGGCGGCGGGAGCGCCTGCATCGAGTGCGGCGCCAAGAGGCTATGGCCTTGCCCCATCGGATCGGCGCCGACGAGCCTCGGCGCGGCCAGCGGACGCCCGGTAGGAGCCTCTGAAAATTCGCGGCTCTCCATCGGCTCTTCGACACTGGTCGAAGGCTTGTTCCACTCCTGCGTGCCTCAAGCGGCGGCGTGACCGTCGCGAGGCCGCGCCCGCCCTCATAAATCGGCGAAGATCTCGCAGGGACCTCTTGCTTCGGCATGGGATACCGGAACGCCGCATTGGTCAGCGTTCCTGCTTCAGGCGTTCCTGCTGCCTCTGCCGGGACTATGCCTCTGGCCGGATAGCCCATGCCAGGACCGCGCGAACTCAGCTGCAGCGGGCCCCTCGCGGCTTGGGGATCTTGACCTCCCACGGGCGCGACCGATCGTGGCGCCGACATCGGCAGCCCTTCGGGAGAGCCAGGGCCAGGAGTCGGCCAACCGGGATAGCGCGCGGTCGAAGGATGGTCCGGTTGCGGCGTGATGTCGTGATGCTGGCCGGTCACCGGGTCCGGCGCGATGACGCGAGGGCGCACCATGCCGCGCTGAACCGCCGCCTTGGCGCGCGCCTGCCCGAGCTGACGCTGGATCTGGATGGCGCGCGGCGCTTGCTGCGGCTGCCCGCCCCCGAACAGGTGCGAGAGGTCGAGCGCGGTGTAGGTCGGCGGATTGCGCGCCGGGTTCGCCGTGGGCTGGTACGTGGTGAAGGGGCTGCCTCCGCGTTGGAAGCCAGAGCGACCGTTCATGTTCACTCCTCCTCCGTCGGCCCTAAAGCCTTCCGCGTCCGCTTCCATCATGCCTTGCGGGCCTGAGAACCCGGCCCAGTTCGCCATGCCGACTTGCGCGTTGCCGCTCGGGTTTATGGCGCTCGGGGTGCCCATCATCTGCGTCCATGGCCCGCCCCCGCCGCCACTATTCGCCGCTGGCTGGGTCCCGCCGCCGCTCCCGCCGCTCTGAACGCCCCATGGCCCTTGATTGATGGGGAGCGCCAGAGTCGACGTCGGACCGCCCATCTGCCGCTCGATGCGACCACCGTCCGCGTGACCTGGGAGGGGCCCCTGCGGCGGCGCTGCCTGCGCAGGCGACTCGCCGCCAAAATATTCGCTAAAGATATCGGAGAGCTGGCCCCGAGACAGCCCGCCTTGCGTCGCGCCGGCCGCGCCCATCGCGCCAGGACTCCGCGCTCCGCCGACAATCCCGCCCATCGCCGGGGCGCCCATGAAGCCGCTGCCGCCACCAGCATTGGCGGCAGGAGCTGTCGGGCCCGCGCCGCCGGGTCCAAGCGTCGTCGATCCCGGCGTGTAGCCGCCTCCGAATTGCCCTGCGAGAGAAGACTCGGCCGCGCCATACTCGGGCGAGGTCTGGAGGTTCCCATAGTCCGGCTGCACCGCGCCGGTCTGCGGCGGCATCCACTGCCCGCCGCTGATCGCCTGGATCTGGTCAAAATCGAGCCCGTAGTAGGGGTTCTTGGAGCCGGCGGTCTCCTCGCCGAAGACGGCCTCGTTAACGCCCGCGAGATCATTCAGCGGATCGACCCCAGGCTGGAACCCAGGAGTCGCCATGCCGAACGCGGGGTTACCCGCGACGGGGGCTTGGCCGCCGCCTTGGAAGCCCTGCCGCCCGCCGCGCCACGCGCCGCCGCTCCCTTGGCCTTGGGGTTGGCTTGTGAAGATAGGCTCCAAGGGGGCGCCGAGAGGCGACAGGCCAGCTCCACCTCCACCCAGTGGAACTTGAGGCGGCGGCGCTCCTCGCGATCCCGCGATCGGCATCTCGGGCTGGGGATGCATATTGGTCCCGCCCATGAGAGCGAACGAGCCCATGCCCGCGCGCGCGCTGGGATCGCCCATGTACATGAGCGACTGATCGGGCGTCATCGCTTGCGGTCTTTGCTGCGGCTGGCCGGCGCCCTGCGTCACGCCCTGCGTCATGCCGCCAGGAGGCGGTCCTTGATCCGGCGCGCCGCCGTCGGCGAAATGGCCGCGCTCGGCCGCGCCTTCCGTCGCGCGCTCGTAGTCGATGCCGAGCAGATCGCCCATGCCAACGCGCTGGACGCTGCCAGGATCGTGGTAGGCCTCCTCCTGCGCGATTAAGCCGATCTGCGTGCGCGGATCGCCCTTGAAATTGTAGCGGTAGATGTTCTGCCCGTCGTAGGTCTTGCCGATCTCCTCCACGTTTTCCTTCGCGCGCACGTCCGAGAGGCCGGGGATGAGGCTGGTGAGAAGGCCGAGGCCTTGCGACGCCGCGCCGAGCCCCTGCGTGATCGAGTTCGGTCCCGGCGAAGTGGTCTGGCTCTGGCCTCCTGATTGGCCGCCAACGCCCTCGATAATATTGCCGAGCCATCCCGTCGTCGTGAACGGATAGGCTTGGCCCTGCTGGTACATCTGCTGGGCGGCGGTATCGATCGCCTGCTGTTCCTGCTGCGGGATCATGCCCGCCTGGATGTCCGCCTGTGCGCCCTGCATGCCCGCGTTCTGCGCGCTCAAGCCGATCTGCCCGAGCTGGGCGCCGCCCGCGAGCTGGGCGCTCCGGTTGGCTTGCTGCGCCGCGAGGTTGACGCCTTGCTGGCCCGTCCAGTCGCTCATCGCCTGGGTGAAGTTCGCTTGGTTGAGGCCCGCGATCGTCGGCGCTTCGGCGAGCTGCTGCTGGTTGGCGAGGATCGATTGACCGATGCCGGCGCGGTCGCCGCCAAACGCCCCAGAACTGATGTTGGCGCTGTTTAAAAATTGGCTTTGCTGTTGGTTCTGATTATTCATTTCGGCCTGGGTCGTGTCGACGACCGAGGACGTGTACGGATTCATGAAAGGACTAAGGCTACCCATGCCTTGGAATTGCGCGGGATTGACGGGAGCGCTCGCTCCCATCGTCATCGCCCCCGCCGCACCGAGATAGGGCTGCGCCGCGCCCGCGTACTGACTGATTCCCCCGAGCCCTGCCTGCGTCTGGCTGGTCAGCGGGGCGACCTGTTCGCCCGTGTAGGGTTGATAGGGCTGGTTCGCGACGTTGGTGGCGCGGTCGACTAAGCCCTGATACTCAGCCATTACCTGGGGAGGCGGCCCCGAAGAGGATGACGTTTGCTGAGTGGTCCCGCCCTTGGAGCCCATGGCTACTCCGCAGCGACTTTGTTCGCGGGGGTCATTTCAGCGAGGCGATCGATAAACGGTTTCCGGTTCGGCGGCGCGTAACAGAAGAACGCGCCGAACTGCGGGACCCAGCGGCGATAGAGCCGGATCTTCGCGGCGGTCCGGACGTTCGAGAACACGCCGATGGTGAGATCGAGGCCGATCTGATCGGAGCAGCGCTTGGCGTAAGCGATGAGGTCTTGGGCGTAAGCTTGGCGCCGATATTCGGGCCGCACGAAATTGAAAAATTCCAACAACTGCCAGTCGTCGCTGTACCAAATCGGCTCGATCAGCAGGAAGATGGCCGCCCTGAGATGATCGCGCTCGCCAATGACGCCGAGGATGCCGCGCCGCTCCGGCCCTTGATGGATGGCTAGCCGAATCATCGCCGCGACCTTGCCGATGTTTAAGCTGTGATAGGGCTGCTCGCGGTGCATCAACCGGCACATGTCTAAGATGCCCAACTCGTCGTCGTCGTCGGCTAAGCGGATCGGGATGCGCGGTGGCGTCGAGCGCAGCTCGTTCTCGTGCTCGCGGCTAAAATCTTTCATGGCTGAGCGCCCTTGCAGTTCGTGCAAATCATGTTATCTGGGCGGGGCATGGCGGTGGCCATGCGAGGCATGGCAAGGCGCGGCTCGGCGGGGCGGCGCGAGGCTTGGCGTGGCATGGCGAGGCAAGGCAAGGCAGGCAGGCACGCCAAGGCTGGGAGGATGAGGGTCACGTCTCGTCCTCCCAGTTCATTTGGCTGGTCCCGGTAGCTTCATCAGTGTCTTCGCGGCTTCCTTCTTGAGAAGCGTGATCCACTTGTCGAGGACAAGGTGTCCTTTGTCGATATTACCGTCCCCGATCCGTGCGACCTCATCTGGAGCGATAATGAACTCGCCGCCGCTCGCGTTAATCGGGACTGCCGGACCGGGGCCGCGCGCCGCGCCGCCGTGCTTCTGCCTCGGGTCCGCGAGCGCGGGGTTCTCCGCTGACATGCCCTGCGGATAGAAATTCGGCGGCTGAAAATGCATGGGCGGAGGCTTCGGGATCGGGACGCCCTTTCCCCCCGACATCGACTTGGGCTGCGGCGCGCCCCACGGCGCTTTCGCCGCGCCCCACGGCTGCCCGAACATGCCCTTGAGCATGGCCATGCCGCTCATCGTGTTCCCCTCGCCCAGGTGGCTGACCCCCCACGCCGGCACGACATAAGCCCCGTCAGGAACGTGCATCGGGACGTCATCGGCGCGACCAGCTCCAACCGACATGATGCCGCCCGTGAACGGGGTCTCGGGGCTGTCGTTGATTGCGCCGCCGCTCGCGCGCCCTGGCCGCATCAGCGAGTGAAGGTTGAGCGATCCGCCGAGCTTCGGGTTCGCGTTCGCCGTCGGCAGTCTCGGCGGGCGAACCGGCCGCGTGGCGCCGAGCTGCCGCCGGATCTGAATCGCCGAAGGGTTGTAGCCGGAGCCGTTCATGGCGCTATCCCACCGGATAGTAAGGAATGAGCCGAGGCCCCACGCCAGGAATGTCGATGGTGACGTAGCCCTCTGGGGCGTCCGGCAGAGGCGCTGAGAGGCCAGCGCCGCCAGTGCGCGACACGACCTCGCCCATCTGCGGGACGGCGGCGGAGGTGGCAGCGAGCGCGGAGATCGCGGTGGCCAGCGGGGCAACGCCGCCTAGCGCCTGAAAAATATGGCCGAGTTGCGTGTTTCCGTTTTGCAGCGTTGAGATCAACGTCTGCAATTCGCCGCCGCTGACCTGACCCGCCATTTCAGTTTCGCCCGTCTGCGGCGAACCGGAATTTTATACCGCCCAACCTACAGAAAGATCCGAGGTCGTTGCCCTGAATCTCGGCGAAGAAATAGCGCCCTCTTGCTCGGGGCTCAATCCCTCCCGTGGCATTCGTGACAATAAAGGGACCGTAGGCCACCCATTGATCTTGCGGATCGTCCGGATATTCGGCCGTGTAAAGTGTGATCTGGACCTGGGCGCTGACGCTCTGCGGCTGCTGCCAGCGCCGCCAGCGGAAGTCCGGCAGCAGGAAGTCGACGAAGACTTTGTCCTCGCCGTCGGAGAGCATGAAAAAGCCAGTCTGGATCATCCAATTGATCGGCTTCCCGTTGGCGTCGTTTCCCATCTCCATTTGCATGATGATGGAGGTCGCGCCGCCGGCCGCGATCATCGAGCTGATCGGATGGCCGAAGATGTTGTTGTCGATCCACGCGCTCACATTGATCGGCGTATTGCCGACCATGCCTTGCTGCGGGGTCGAGAGCGAATAGTCCCACTCGCCCGTGACCGGGTTGAATTTGACCCAGCTATCGTTCTCGCCGTTCACCGAGGCCTGCGAGGGGAAGTGCCACATGACCTCGTCGTAGCCGCTGTTCGCCGCGCCCCGGATGTGCGCGAAATAGAGATAATTTCCGCTGCTGTCCCTCGCGTTGTTCAGGTTCTTGACGATCACATCCCAGACGTCGCACTGCAATCTTTGCACGACGCCGTTGGAGTACATCCAGAAGGCGTCACGCGACATCCAGAAAACTTGCGGGCCGTAGACAGCGATGGCGTCCTTGCCGATCAGCCCACAGCCTTGCGCCACCTCGTTGAATCCGAACACGTCGGGGTAGCCGATGTACGCCATTGCCCAGAGCCCGACGTCGGTCCACAGCATCGCCTGCTGCGGCCCCTGGATGCCGCCGACGATCTTGCTCCCGCGCGTGAGGCGGTAGGTTCCCGCCTGATTGGAGACGCTCGCAGTCCAGGCGTTGAAGTTCGCGTTGTCGCACCATGCGACCAGCATCGGGTCCTGCACCTGGGCGGTGCTCGCGCCGTAGGTGATGATCTGCTGCTCGGGCATGCCAATGAAAAAGCCGGTGCAATTGCTCGGCCCGTTGGCGATCATCTGAGCGTTCTGAATGCCGCTGATCGGGTCCCAGAAGAACAAAGGACCATTGGTCGCGTTCGCGATCAGCTGCGAGCCCCAGTTGCCGAGCGACCAACTGTCCTCGGAGATGTTGCCGAACCCCGGCGTCCCAGGATTCGGCGGGAACTCATTGGCGACGATCGGGGTAGGCTGCGCGCCGGAGCCCCAGCCGCCGACGCCCCAGCCGCCCACACCCCAGCCTGAGTTCGGGAGGAGCGGCGCCTGCGTGACCCAATAGAGGATCTGCGGATAGCCGGCGAAATTGCCCTCGGGAACGGTGGCCGCCGTCGGGACGGAGAACGGCGCGAAGATGATGAAGTTGTTCGCGTCGATGATGAGCTGGACGGTGAAGAAGCCCTGAAGCGAGACCTCGCCATTCGCGCCGACGACGGTCGGGATCGGGAGGGCGAAGGTCGAGCCCTGCACGAGCCCATGGTTGGGCAGATTGACGGTGATCACTTCGCTGTTCGGGACCGAGGTGAACGTCGCGACGCATGGCGCGCTTACCGTAGCCGCCGAGGCCGCATTGAAGGGCAGCATGATTGTGTACTGCAACGCCGTCAGCATCGCCGTGACCGGGAACGAACCGAAGACGACGATGCCGCCGACCGCGACATGGCATTGGACTTGGACCGAGCCGTAATTATTGACCGCCGCGCCGTTGTCAGTGATCTGAACGACCGGCGAGCCCGCCGCAGTCACGAAGATCTGGCTCGTATTGCTCACCATATATTGCGGCGAGATGTTCCGCGTGAATGGCGTGCCGTTCTGGGTCGGCGTCAGGGCGCTTAGGCCTGCCGTGCCAGCGACCGCGAGATGGTTCTGGAGGTTGAGGTCAGCCCATGCGCACAGTTCGCGCGTGACGCCGGGGATCGCGACGTTCGACGGGCCGCCGGCCGAAGGCCCCAAGATGGAGGAGAAGAAATTCATCCACCCGCCGTACTTCTCCGGCAGGCCGCCTCTCCAGCGGATCAGATTAGACGCGACGACATTCGCCTGGAGGAGCGTCGGCGTCTGGACCGCCTTGACTCCCGGCATCAATTTCACCGTGGAGAAAGGCATCGATCATCCCGCTGGGGCCGGTTGCGGTTGCGCCGCCTGGGTCGCGCTGTAGGACGACAGCTGGTTCCACCCGAGGAAGCGCTTCCGGGTCTCTTCGTTCTTCGCGCTGCCGAGCAGCTCGTTGTACTGGCCCTCCCAGCTCACCGCCATGCGCGGATCGTCGGACTGGGCGCCGAAGTTGTGGCGATAGCCGCTCGCGGAAACCATAGCGGCGGCGAGGAACAGATCGGGCAAGACCTGGGTCAGGAACGTCGTCTGTGTGCCGTCTCCGGGCGGCGCGTTGTAGAGCGGGACCGGCCGGCACTTGCCATGGATCAGGAAGGAATAGGGCTGATCCGGCGTCGGGCCGAAAGCGAGGACCGTGTCGGTGAGCGGCGCGAAGACTTTCGGCCGACCAAATGGGCCAGGATCGGGAAACAGGCCACTGTAGATGGCGTCGATATAATCGACGGTGACCGGAACGGCGGGCTCGCCTCCCATCGTGGGCGGCACGCCGGCAATCGGAGGCGTGGCGCCGACAGGCTGGATGATGACGCGCTCGGGGATGAGGATCTGCTGCGCGGGGGACGGGTTCGCTGAAGTCGCGGCGCTCGCCAGGAAACTCTGCTCGCGCTGGTAGGCGGTCATCGGGAACCATTGCCGCGCCTCGGCGTGCAGGCAGTCCAGCTCGCGGTAGCAGCGCTGCTCGGCGTAATCGATGATCGTTGGCAGAATGAGCACGAAATTCGGCTCGTTCACGTTGTTGTTCGGAACGATCATTTCGCTCGCGAGCGCGAGCTGAAACTGGGCGTAGGTGTAGCTCATTTGCGGCTTGATTTTTGCGGCGGTCTAGCTGGCAGCGGGGCAGGCGTCTGCGCTGGCGCAGCGGGCTGGTTGCCCTCATTGAGCCAAGCCCAATAGTCCTGATAGTCGCGGTTAGCGGGGTCGAACGGGATGAACGCGCCGTCCTCGTCGCGCTGGATAATGCCGTCGTGGACTTGGTTGCGCGTAGAATCCCAGACTTGCGTATAGGCCATGGTCAAAGCTCCGCTGATGCCTCGTAAGTTATGGTAAAGAAGGCAGTGCCCGTCGCTGTAGCTGATGCTTGTGCAGTAATCCAATCTTGGCTAATTTGATTAAGAGTAGCGGCACTGCAATTAGAGTATGAAGCAGCAGTGAAGTTGACAGTTGGAGCAACACGCATGGTTACGGGGAGTCCATTGACTTGATATAAATCAGCCCCAGCGTTAATGTAAGAAACGATTTGGATCATATTCGTTCTTGCCTGATAATACCTCTGACAATCCGCCAAACTCTTGGCCAGCGACTGGCGATTAAACGGCGTTGCTGCGGGGCCAATCTCCAACTTGACGCCGGTGATCTGAAAAATCGCGCCGTTGGTCCCGACGACGCTAACCGAGCCAGGGGCAGCAAGGGCATAAGTCGAGCCCCACACATTGGCAGGGGCGCTATAAGTCCCGGTCCCAGCCCCCAGGCTAAAACCCAGCGTCGCGCCGATTCCACTGCCGGAAAGCGGCCATGCGCCACCCGTGTCACCCGGAATGGTGACGCTGATCTTCGTCCAGGTGTTCGCAGCCGGAATCGAATAGGTGAATGGATAAGCACGCTGGATAGCGAGATTGCGGATACCACCGCTGAACGTCCCGATCAGACTGGAATAAGCCCAAAACGACAAGGTGACCGGCTGCGCATTGGGTGTTCCCCACGCGAAGTCGCTGATCATGTCGGCTTCGATGTTTTGGAGGAAGAGGAAGATATCGTTGTTCACAACGGCGTAAGCCGACGACGATGTGAACATCAAGGCATAAGGGAACCCAGGCGCAGACGAAGCACTTCGCGTCCATGTCCCTTTGGCAGCCTGTATCGCAGAATATTGCCAGCGATCAATAGTATAACCGGCCGCCGTCCCGCCCGCGCCGCTGGCGACGCCACGCTGATCGACCCGCATGTCGCCATTGATGAGCCTGTTGTCGCCCATCTTGACGTTGGCGTTGGCCCACGCCGTGGTCGCCAAATCGAGGCTGTTGTCGGCGACTGGAGGGGACGCCGCCGCCACGGGAGGCGTAACGCCGGTTGGGCCAGCCAACGTCTGAGCATTCACCTGACCACTAAAATCAGCGGTTACGCCGCCGAGATTGCCGGTCAGGACTCCGCCGGTCAGCGGCAGGAAGCCAGGGCTGGTCCCAGCCGCCAGCCACTTGGTCCCGTCCCAAGTCCAAGTAACGCCTGCGAAAGTAAATTCTTGGCCTACCGTAGGGGAGGCTGGAAAGTCGATCATGGCCGCGCCTCCAGCTCTTCGACGCGCGCCTGGAGTTCCTGCACCGTGCGCGTCAGCGCGGCGATCAAAGCCATCAAGTTCGGAGACTGAAGCCGATCAGGATGATCCTTGCTTACGGTCGCAGCGGTTTCACCCAGCGTCTCCTGAAGCTCGTGGGCGATGAAGCCCCAGCGCTCTCGATCGTCGGCCTCGATCAACGGTACATTGGTCTCGCGTCTCTGCGTCGGCGCCGGAAGCTCCTGAAACGAAAATTCCTTCTGCCGATAGCGGATCGGTTTGAGCGCTTTGACGTGATCCCAGGTCGAGGCGAGCGGCGCGACATCCGCCTTGATCCGGTAGTCGCAAGCCGGATTGGCGAAGTCGGCTGACGTCCAAAACTGCGTGTAAACAGGGCCGTCAGACCAGCCGCCCTGGTAGAAGTGGCCGTTGGCGTTGAGGCCGAAATTGGTCCCGAACGCACCATCAATGAGAAAAGTCACGAAGCAGTCGCCGCCAGTAGTGTGAAACCACCAAGGGCCGCCACCGGCTTGGGGTATCCCGCCGCCGACCTCGATCACCGACTCACCACTTGCAAGGCTAGTCGTAAAAAAGCCAATGGCGGTGACGTTGCTACTGAACGTCGCGCTGCTGGTGGCGCGATTGATCGAGAGCGGCGTGTCGAGAGCAGCGCCCGTGTCGTCGTAAGAAGTGATTGAAAAGTTCGACCCGGCATTGGCGCCGGTTTCCGCCGCGCCATCGCCGAGATTGATTCCCCAACGCGCTAAGTCGCCGACATAACCAAAGACGCCGGTTCCGGCGGCAGCCGTCGCAGCGTTCAGCGCGATGTACCCCCCATCCGCGCCGCCATCGACCGCTAGGCCGTAGGTGGCGAACGGCCCGCCGGGGAGAACGCCCGTGACCGTGAGGCCGTTGTTGGCCGTCGCCGCGTTCGTCGTGAGACTGGCGAGCGTCGTCGCGCCGTTCACTGTCACATTGTTGCTGAAGGTCCACGCGCCGCCGAGCGTGCCGCCGCCGCTGGCGACCAGGGCGCCGGTGAGCGTGGCGTTCACTCCAGTCAGCATCCCGCTGAAGGTCGCCGCCTGACCCGTCAGCGGACCGCTGAGTACGCCGCCCGTTAAAGGCAAGTAGCCCTGCATCGCCGCGCTGTTGTTGGTCGCCACCACCCACTGCGACGAGGTCGGATCGACGAACCAGCAATAGAGCTGGCCGCCGATGCTATCCCACCACAAGTCGCCGACTACTGGACTGGCGGGCGGCGTGTCGCTGATGATGACGGGAGGCCCCGAGGTTCCTGGGACGATCGTCCACTTGGCCCCGTCCCACTCCCAAGTGGTTCCGCCTGATGTGAACTGATCGCCGATGGTGGGGCTGGCTGGGAAGTCGATCATCGCGCTCGCCTCGCCCAAATAAAGCCGCTAGCACTGGAAGTCATTGTCGCGGTTTGGACCTGACAAAGAAGATAATAAGTCGTCGGAACCGATACAGAAACACGACAAGTATTGAGTGGAAGATAATTTGTCTGAGCACTAGCAAAGCCGCCATTTGGCCGAAGCGCATTCATCGAACCGTTAAGCGCATTCGCAGAAAGGACTGTCGCAGAATTACTAATATTAGCGCTTATCGCCGTGGCAACTTCGGCGTTTAAATAACACGCAACATTGCCAGAAACGTCCCAATCTCCCGGCGTCAGCGCAATTGATGTGACAACGGTGACTGCGTTGGCCAGAACGCTCACCCGATTGAGAAAAGAAATAACGCTGGATATGACTTCGCCGACCTGACCGGCGGCGGCGTCGCTGCCATTGATGACGCCGATGATGCCCGCTGCGGCCGTCCAGCTCATGGTTCCAGCGACGTCCTGGCGCCCATAGATCTGGCCATCTGTCGGTGCGTCGGGGAAGCCCACGCCGGGGGCTCCAGGCGCTCCAGGCGCGCCGGGGGCGCCCGCTGGGCCGGCAGGCCCTGGCGGACCCGCCACGCCCTGCGCGTTGTTGGCGATTACCCACTGGCTTGAGGTCGCATCCGTAAACCAAAGGAAGGTCTGAGCGCTGATGCTATCAAACCACAGGTCGCCCTCGACCGGATTGGCAGGCGGAGTATCGCTGACTATGACGGGAGGACCCGATGGGCCGCCACCAGCAGGCACAGCCCACGATAGGTTGCCCGCACCATCTGTGGTCAGTGCGTCTCCAGCCGCGCCCCCTGGCAGCGACAACCCTTGCAGAGTGGTTATTCCGCTAGCGCGACTGATCGACAGAGGAACGCCCAGATTGCCTCCGGCATCGCTCATCGAAGTCAGGACGAAGTTGGACCCCGCGTTCGCGCCGCTCTCGGCGGTGAAGTCCCCCAGCTGCATCTGCCAACGGTTCAACCCAGCTGTCTGACCGAGGATTGCGCGTTGACTTGCGGCGGCTCCGTTGATGACGACGCTGTTGTTCGCCGGGAACCGCACCACGCCCGTGAACGTCCCTCCCGAGAGGGGCATGTAGAGGGCGAGGTCCGTCGCCATCGTCACGACGTTCCAATCGGCCGGGTTGAATGGACCCGGTCCGAAAATGCCCGTGGCGACGTAGATCCTCCCGTTCTGGAGAACACAGTCCCCGGTGAAGTAGCTCGCCAAAGACGAGAAATAGCGCACTGGGATCAGGTCGACGGGATTTTGCGTCGGGTCGATGACGCCGAGCGCATTGTCGGGGAAGTTTACGTACAGCTCTCCGGGCTGGCGCGTGCCTGGGGCGGGGGCAGTCCCCGGCACCGAAGAGCGAAGCGTCTGAACGCGGTTCACCATGGCTATCTAGCCCTCGCGTCGCAGCCGGAATGTTCCGGCCCTTAGTGCATCAGAAAGTTCCCGCGTCGATCACCGCATTGTCAACATACTGTTTGGTCGCGGCGCCCAAATTGTTCGTCGGGTCTCCATCGAGAATCAGATCGCCGGTCATCGTGCCGCCGTCCAGCCTGACATAGAGCCCGTCGGCTTCCGCCATCGTCAGGCCGGAGCCCTGAATGATCTCGAATAGCGCCAGTCCAGCGTTCCAGATCACAATATCGCCGTTGGCGATCAGCTGGCCGCCAATGCCAGGAACGCCTGCTGGCGCCGTCTCGGGCACGGTCGGGTTGACGGTGACCGCGATGAAGTAATCGCCCGCCGTCAATCCCGCCGTGACAGTTAGGTCAGGAGTGTTCGCCGCGACTTGCCACGTCCCCAGGAACAGCCGGAGATTGGCGATCAAGTTGTCGACGTAGGTCTTGTTGGCGGCGTC
>Ga0210405_10000227_pt1 | contig 79253 bp, 64 predicted proteins | sample IncBWH11MmetaG_FD_155492 | JGI IMG/M metagenome (GOLD analysis project Ga0210405, IMG submission 155492) | Forest soil microbial communities from Barre Woods Harvard Forest LTER site, Petersham, Massachusetts, United States - Inc-BW-H-11-M | ecosystem: Environmental > Terrestrial > Soil >... | reverse complement strand
ACGAATTGCTGCCCGGCGCGCAAAAACACCGGCCCGCCGCCCGCCAGGGGCCCGGTCCGGATTTTCGGCCCTTGCAGGTCGGTGAGAATGGCGATCGGCTTTTCGTGCTCGATGGCGGCCGCGCGCAACACTGCGATGTTCTTCGCATGCTCCTCGTGCGTGCCGTGCGAGAAATTCAGCCGCGCCACGTCCATTCCCGCGCTCAACAGGCGGTCAATCATCCGCGGCGAACGGCTCGCCGGCCCGATGGTGCAGACAATTTTGGAATGACGAAAGCTCATGCTCTCTTCTGTGCCCGGGATTCTAGACTGCTTTCATTCTCTGCAGGAAGGGCAGAAAATAGCGAAAGGTCTTTTTCTCTGCTCGCGATTCGATTCTCTTCTTCGTTAGCGCGCCGCGGCAAATTCTGCAACAATTTTCGTCAGCACGTCCACTCCTTTGGTGAAGGACGCCAGCGGAATCCGCTCATCGTCCCCGTGCATCCGCCGGAAATCTTCTTCGGTCAGCGGGAACGGCAGAAGACCGTAGGATTGCACGTTGTGCAGCCGCAATTGCGCGGAATCCGTGGCCCCCGCGGACTGAAACGGCACGACCGGTGCACTCGAAAACTCTCTCCCCGCGACTCTTGTGATGGTGGCATAGAAATCGTTTTCCAGCGAAGACGGCGGCGCCGCCAGCCCGGCATCCGGCTGGATCTCAAAGCGGATTTGCGGATCGTTCACCAGCTTCGTCAGCTCCGCCAGCAGCACGTCGATGGTGTCTCCCGGCAGCAGCCGGATGTTCAGGTTGGCGCGAGCCTCCCCGGGAATGACGTTCACGCGCACGCCCGCCGTCAGCATCGTCGGCGCGATGGTATCCCGCAGCATTGCGTTCCACAGCGGATTCATGTCCGAAATCACTCTCTGCGCGTGCTCGCCGCGATCTGTCGTATCCAGAGAGCGTATCCACTTGGCCGTTTCATCGTCTTCGATGGCTGCGAGCTGCTCGAAGTATCGCCGCACGATTGCCGTGAAGTGCACCGGCGCGGTGTAGCTCCCGATTTTGGCCACCGCCGCAGCAAGGTGCGTCACGGCGTTGTCCTTCGTGGGCATCGAGGCATGTCCGGATTTCCCGCGCGCAATCACCTCGACGTTTATAGGAACTTTTTCGCTCGCCTGCACTGCCACGTATTGCACTTTGCCGTTCTTCAGCACGACTTGGCCGCCCTCATTCAGGGCAAACCCGGCCGCAAACTTGTCCCAGTTTTTCGCGATCAGTATTTTGATGCTGGCGTCCCCGAACTGTTCCTCATCCGCCGTCGCCAGGAAGATCACGTCGCGATTTAAGCGCGGGTTGGCGCGCTTCAGCGTGATGAACGCCGCCAGATTGGCTGCCAGCATGCCCTTGTCGTCGATGGCGCCGCGCCCGTACAGGTATCCATCTTTTTCCACTGCCGCGAACGGATCCACGGTCCATTTCGACTTCTCTACACCCACCACGTCCATGTGCGCCACCAGCAGCAGCGCCCTAGAAGGATTGGCCATGGCCGCACTTCGTAGCCGCGCCACGACCGCGCTGCGCCCCGGCGCCAAATCCAGAATTTCCGCCTTGATGCCTTCCTTCTCCAGGACCGCCGCAATGTACATCGCGGCGATTTGCTCGTTTCCCGGCGGATTCGTCGTGTTGATCTTGATGAGATCCGTCAGCCAGCCATGCGCCTCCTTCGCAATCGGTGTATCTGCCGGCGGCAGAGGATTCCCCGGGATCCCCGGCCCCCCCGCGGACGGCACCTGCGCCGCAACCGGAAAACTTGCCGCCATCACCAGCGCCAGCACCGCCGCTCCCGCCAACTTCTGGACCATCCGATTCCAGTTCACGAATCCATCCTCCTCGTCACGGCCAGCCGCAGCACAGCCGCCTCAGCAACGCTTTGCTCCAAATGTGCTTCATACTAACATGCAGGTGTGGGCGCTTGGCCCCGGCATTGGCGTTGCGTTGCTTAAATTCAACCGCCGCAGGGCGGCCGGCTTTGCCCAGAGGCGTGCCTTGTTGCCAGTTGTAAGTCTTTGATTGCGATCAAGAGGTGCATGATGAAGGCCATTCTTTCGATATTTCTGCTCTCTGTTCTGGCAACCGCGCTGGTCTTGCCGCTGACGGAGAATGCAGTTCTCGCCCAAGCCCCCACCGGCCCGCAGCCCGGCGCCGCTCCTCCATCGCAACAGCAGCAGAATCCCGCGCAGACTCAAGCGCCCCCCGCGGCGCAGCCGCCGCCGCAGGCCGGCGTCACCATCGCCGTCGACGTTCCTATTGTCACCCTCGACGTGGTCGCCACCACGCAGCACGGCGACATCATCCCGGGCCTCAAGAAAGAAAACTTCCGCATCCTCGACGATGGCGTGCCGCAAACCATCACCAATTTCTCCCCCACCGACGCTCCCATCACCATGGTCCTCCTCCTGGAGTTCAGCAGCCGCGGCTATGGCGGTTATTTTGCTTATCTCGGGAGGTATTGGTCCACGGCGTTGTTCGGCGCTCTACAGCAGAAAGACTGGATCGCCCTCGAAACCTTTGACATGAAGCCGCGCATCGAAGTGGACTTCACGCAAAACAAAGACGAAGTACTTCAGGGAATCTATCATCTGTATTTTCCCGGGTTCAGCGAATCGAACGTCTTCGACGCCCTGCTGGAAACCGTGGATCGCCTGAAAGACGTAAAGGGCAAGAAGTCCATCGTTCTGATTGCCAGCGGCGTGGACACCTTCTCCAAGCACACCCTTGATCAAACCATGAAGCAGCTCCGCCAAAGCGACGTCACGATTTTTTGCATCGGGCTGGGACGCGCCTATCAGAACTTCGCTGATATGAACGGTGGTATGGGCAGCCTCAGGCGTATGGATTACTTGCAGGCGGAAAATCAGTTAAAGACCTTTTCCCAGGAGACGGGAGGCTTTTCCTGGTTCCCTCAGTTTGCAGGTGAAATGCCGGACGTGTTTCGCGATGTCGCCGCATTCCTTCGCCACCAGTACAGCCTTTCCTACTCGCCGACGGCCGGCGCGAAAGACGGCAAATTTCACAAAGTTAAGGTTGAGTTGGTCGCGCCTGACGGCGGTCCGCTCACCGTCCTGGACCAAAAAGGCAAGAAGCAAAAATTCCAGGTCTACGCCCGCGAAGGCTATCAGGCCCCCAAAGGCGGCGTCGGCGACTAGCTGGGCTAGAAACTGGAAAATCGAAATTTGAAATTGGAAACAGGAAGATTTCCATTTCATTGCGAGGCACATTTCCATTTTCGAATTTCGATCTTCCAATTTCAATTTTCTGTTTTCAAGTCAGTAGCCTCGCGCAAAATCAACCTGATTGAACAATTCCCGCCCGTCAAACCATCTGCCCAGCAAGTCGATCAAAATCACTGTCTGCCGGTCCCAGAGACGGTCGCTCACGCCGCTCGTATGCGGCGTGATGAATAAATTCGGCGCCTTCCACAACAGACTTTCCGCTGGCAGCGGCTCCGTCTGCGCCACGTCCAGCGCCGCGCCGCCCAGCGCCCCGCTTTCGAGAGCGGCTACCAGCGCTGCTTCATCCAGGAGCGATCCGCGCCCGACGTTGATCAGTCGCGCGCCGCGCTTCATCCTTGCGATTTCCGGCGCGCCAATGAGGTGCTTCGTTTCCGCTGTCTCCGGCGCGCAAATCAGCGCGTAATCCGCGCCCGGCAATGCTTCGTGCAATTGCGCCGCAAAAAAAATCTTTTCCGCGTGCGCCGGTTCGCCCGCGCCCGACCGCGTTACTCCCCAGACTTTCATTTCGAATGCCTTCGCCCGCTTCGCCACTTCCCGCCCGATGGATCCGTATCCCACAATGAGCAGCACTTTCCCGTTCAACTCCGTCAAGTGCTGCGGCTTGTCCCAAATTTCCTGTTGCGCCCATTTTACCCGGTCCTGCGCGCGCACCGAGTCCGGAAAATTCCGCGCCAGCGCCAACAGCAATCCCATCGCGTGCTCGGCCATTGGCACGGAAAAAATCCCACTGGGGTTTGTCACCAGGATTCCGGAATCGCGCAGCTCGGGGTACATCAATTGCGCCACGCCCGCCGCCGTGGAGTGAATCCATTTCAACTTCTTCGCGCCCTTCAACTGCTCGGCGCGCAGCGAGTAGCCTACAAAAATATCCGTGTCCGGCAGTTCCTCCGGTAAGCGGTCGTAATTCGGCAAATGCAAAACGCGCATCTCCGGCCACCGCTTTCGAATGGCCTCCGCCATCGCCGGCTTCGGCCGCCACTCCGTAAACGGATGCCACACGCAAGTCACCAGTTTTGTTTCGGCAGGTCTTGTCCGGCTCATGGTCAGGTCATTAAATGATGCGCAAATCAGTGCCTGTCATGTCCACGGGCCGCGGCTGCCCCAGCGCGCTGAGCATCGTCGGCGCGATATCTCGCAGCGATCCGCCCGGCTTCAGGCGTAGCTTGTCATCATCGCTTATCAAAATCAGCGGCACTGGGTTCGTCGTGTGATACGTGTGCGGCCCGCCGGTCACGGGATCGATCATCGTCTCCGCATTCCCGTGGTCGGCGGTGATAATCCACACTCCTCCGCGCGGCTTCAGCGCTTGATAAATTCGCGCCAGTCCCGCGTCTACCGCTTCCACCGCTTTGATCGCCGCTTCCAGCTTTCCCGAATGTCCCACCATGTCCGCATTCGCGTAATTCATGATGATGGCGTCGAACTCGTTTTTCTCGATGGCCTTCACCACCGTGTCCGTAATTCCCGCTGCGGACATTTCCGGTTTCAGGTCGTACGTCGCCACCTTCGGCGACGGCACCAGAATGCGCTCTTCTCCAGCAAATGGTTTCTCCACGCCGCCGTTGAAAAAGTACGTAACGTGCGCGTACTTTTCGGTTTCCGCTGTGCGCAAGTTCTTGTACTGCAACTCCGCAAACACTTGCGCCAGGATGTGCTCCAGCTTTTCCGGCGCAATTACGTATTTCAGCCACGGCCAGTTCTTGTCGTACTGCGTCATTCCTACGTAAAAGAGATTCTTCGGCCGCTTCGCATCCACAAACTTGTCGAAGTCCGGCGCCGCCAGCGCGTAGGTCATCTGCCGCGCGCGGTCTGCCCGGAAATTGAAGAAAATCACGGCGTCATCGCCGCGGATCAAACCCACCGGCGCGGCGGAAGCGCCGCTTCCCTTCGTTACGACAATTGGCTTGATGAATTCATCGGTGACGTCCGCTTCATAACTCCGCTGCAGCGCCGCAATCGGGTCATCCGTCCGCGCTTCCGCCTCCCCATGGACCAGCGAGCGATAGGCGAGTTCCACGCGCTCCCAGCGGTTGTCGCGGTCCATTGCGTAGTAGCGCCCCACCAGCGTCGCGATTTCACCGACGCCCAATTCGCGCATCTTCTGCTGCAACTGCCGCACGTAGTCGCGCCCGCTGTTCGGGGGGGTGTCGCGCCCGTCCATGAAACAGTGCACAAACACTTTCTCCACTTTTTGCTGCTTCGCCATTTCGAGCAGCGCAAACAAATGTTGACTGTGCGAGTGCACGCCGCCGTCGCTGAGCAAACCCACAAAGTGCAGTTGCCGCGCCCGCCCGCGTTCCATGGCTTGCTGAAACAGCGGCACGTTTTGCAATTGCTTGTTGGCGATCAGCAGGTCGATCCGCGTAATGTCCATGTGCACGATGCGCCCCGCGCCCATGTTCATGTGGCCGACTTCGCTGTTGCCCATTTGCCCTTCCGGCAATCCGACAAATGGCCCGGATGTGTGAATCAAGGTGTTGGGAAATTTTTTGAGCAGCTCGTCGTACGCGGGCTTGCGCGCCAGCGCGATGGCGTTTCCCTTTGTCTCCGCGCGGAATCCCCATCCATCCAGCACGGTCAGCACAATCGGTTTCGGTCGCATGACTATTTCAGACTCCGACGATTCGGCGCGCCCAACGGCCGATAATTGGATAGCCCGCCCATTCGCCACGCATGGCTTTGAGACAGTAAATGATTCCCAACGTCATCGAGATCGCGAAGGCGCCCATCAGCGCCAGCCAGAATAGTGGAAAGAAAACAAAAAGCGCTGTGGGGAATTGCGGTGGCTGTGTCGTTTTTCCCTGTGGGATGGACAGCACGGTGCTGAACATAACGCCGAAGAATATGGCCATGCTTCCGAAATGGAGCAGAGTAAGAATGATTTGCCAAAAAAGCGCCTGCAGAGAGTGGAAGCTGACAAATCGGGATTCCTTCTTTGTGAGATAGATGATGAGCGGGCCAACCCACCACGTGGAAATCATCAGCGCGTGCGCTAGACCAGCAAAGGCTTTCTCGTCTTGGCTCAATTCAGGGGCAGGCAGCGCTCCGCTACGTTCCTCACTCATCTAAGTTGCACCTCCCGGTACAGACTCCGTTGGAAAGGCCGCCATCTGCCACTGCCTCCAACATAGGCCGTGCTACTGAATAAACTCACGCAGCGCAAAGAGCAGGCGGTCCACTTCTTCGGGGGTGTTGTAATGCACGAGGCCGACGCGCAGGACGCCGCCGAACTGCTCGACGCCGAGGCGTTCGGAAAGATTCAACGCATAGAAATTGCCATCCCAAGTGAAAATTCCGCGTTCACCGAGAAACGCTGCAATTTTGTTGGGATGGTGATCGCCCAGCCGGAACGATAATGTCGAGCAACGTTCGTCAAACCGATTCGAATCGGTGATGCCAAAGATGCGCATCCCAGGGATTGTCTGCAATCCCGCGATCAACCGAGTCAGCAATCCGGTTTCGTATTGATGCGTTGCGCGGTACGCTGCTTGCAACGCTTCGCGGCGGCTCTTCGTGCCCGGGTCGCAATGGCGCCCCAGATCCGCTATGTAATCAACTGCTGCGCCAATCCCGGCGATTAACTCTTGCACTTGCGTCCCGGTTTCCCAGCATTCTGGTGAGGTGTTCGTCGCGGGCCGAACTTTGTACGGTTTGAACTTCTCCAGGTGTTCGCGTTTCCCGTAAAGCGTTCCCATGTGCGGGCCGAAAAATTTGTACGGCGAGCAGACCAGGAAATCGCAATCCAACGCTCTCACGTCGATCAAGCCATGCGGCGCGAAGTGCACGGCATCAATGAACATCAGTGCGCCCGCCGCGTGCGCGAGCTTGGTGATTTCGGCGACGGAATTGATGGTTCCCACCATGTTGGAGGCGTATCCCACCGCGACGAGCTTCGTCCTTCCCGAGATTTTGCGTTTCAAATCGTCCATGTCTAACGTGCAATCGTCTTCGTGAATGTCCACCTGGCGGATCACCAGCCCTTTTTCTTCCAGCGCGCGCCAAGGCGCCACGTTGGCATCGTGGTCTAGCGCGGTGACAACAATTTCATCTCCGGGTTTTAGTTCCCTGCCGATCGCGCGAGCAAGGGCAAACGTGATGGTCGTCATGTTCTGTCCAAAGACCACTTCGCTTGCATCGCAGTTGAAAAAATCGGCCATCGCGGCCCGCGTCGAGCGAATCATTTCATCGTTTCGCTGACTGGTGAGAAACGCGCCGTACGTATTCGCATTGGCGCCCAGAAAATAATATTGCACTGCGTCCATCACCTGTTTAGGGACTTGGGTGCCCGCCGGGCCATCCAGAAAAGTGGAGCCGTGGCGGTGGTACTGCAAACTCAGGGAAGGAAATTGTTCCCTCACCCAGGCAATGTCAAATGCTCTTGTGTCTGCGCTGTGCATCACTGGCGTGCTCATTGTCTCTTTCCCGGCTGCGGATGGTTACGATCTCAAGCCCGCTAGTTTCTCATACGTGACGCGTTGGTTGTAAGGCGTAGCATCCAAATTGGGACCACATTTTCGCGCGCTCCTCGCCCGGCACGAATTCGTCCCTTTCGCCCGTGATACGATATTTGAGGTTGCTCCTCACTCATGCCGCTTTGGCGCCGGCTATAAATCAAATGGGCGGCTGCAAAGCGGCCTGCCCGCGCCATGTTTCTCCATGAGGTGATTCGTGCCCGAAACCATCCCGCCCTCCGAGCGCACGCACGTGGTGCGCGAAGCGCATCGCGGCGCTTACGACCGTGAAACCATCGACAAGATTCTCGATGAAGGTTACGTGGGCCACGTCGGATTTTCCGTGGATGGCCAGCCCTACGTGATACCCACGTTGTTCGCGCGCGTCGGCGACGCAATTTATTTCCACGGCTCCGCAGCCAGCCGCATGCTTCGAAACGTGAGCAATGGAATTTCCGTGTGCGTCACGGTGACGCTTACCGATGGCTTCGTCCTGGCCCGCTCCGTCTTCAATCACTCGATGAACTACCGCTCCGTCGTCGCGCTCGGAAGAGCCGTTCTGGTCGACGCGCCGGAAGAAAAACTTGAAGCGTTGCGCGCTTTCACCGAAAAAATAATTCCCGGCCGCTGGAACGATGCGCGGCAGCCCAACGAAAAAGAGCTGAAAGCCACCAGCGTTCTTCGCCTGCCGATCACGGAAGTCTCAGCGAAAATTCGAAGCGGCCCGGTCGAAGACGATGCGCCTGACTACGCGCTTCCGATCTGGGCCGGGGTGATTCCACTTTCACTTACGCCGGGCACCCCCATTCGGGACGAGAAATGCGATCCATCGATTCCGACGCCGGACTACGCGACGCAGTACAAGCGGTGAGTCATGGCTGATTTTACTCCCGCAGCCGTGAAGCACATCGTCAGCGCCGAGGCGCTCGACGCGCTGGACATTCGAATTGGCACCATCTTGCGCGTGGAAGAGGTTCCGCGTTCGGACAAGCTCATGAAGCTGACCGTGAATTTCGGCGACCATTCGCGAACGATTCTCGCGGGGATAAAAAGAGAACGCGAAAACCCGCGCGAAATCTAAGGACGGCAAGCCCTCTTCGTGGTGAATCTGGAACCCCGCAAAATGGCGGGCGAAATCTCCGAAGGCATGCTATTCGATATCGGCTACGCGGATGGCATCACGCCAGCGCTCTGCGTTCCAGAACGACCCGTTCCAAACCGCACTCGCGCCGGATGAGGCTACGGCTGCGCGGCGCGGAGAAAATCGGCAAGCAAACCATAGGCGGTGGCTTCGATGCCCGGATTGTGTTCGACAAGCGATAGGCTGAACACATCCAGGTCGAAACGAATCGCCGAACTCGTGCCTTCCAGATTCGCGAGCGGATCGGAAGCGAGCAGCAGCTCCGGCTGCACGGTGCACGCCGCGGAGTCGCCGCGGCGTTCCGCGCGGCACACGAGTTTGTAACGCATCCCCGCAGCGCGCACGGAACGGATTTTTCCCTCGCTCAGCTCGCGGATGCCGGCGCGCTGCACTTGCTCGAGTTTCACGGGCACGTCCATCAGGACAATCGCCAGAGCCGCGACTTTCACCGCCGAGTCCCAGCCGTCGAGATCCGCCGCGGGATCCGTTTCCGCCACGCCCAGGGACTGCGCGCGCTTCACCGCTTCGTCAAAGGAGCGGCCTCTTTCAATTTCCGTGAGAACCACATTGGTGGTGGAATTCAGCACGCCGGAAAAACCGCGCAATTCCGTGGCTGGCAACCCCAGCGGAAACAAGGAAAAAATGGGCACGCCATCCATGACCGTCGCTTCGTAAAGAAACTTCTTCTTTCTTTCGCGGGCGAGCGCGGCGAGTTCGCGAAACGCATGCACGATCGGCCCTTTGTTGGCGGTGATGGCGTGCGCGCCGAGTTCGAGCGCGGCCTTCAAGTGCTCGATGGCGGGCTGGCCGGATTGCGCAACGAGCGAACTGGCTTCAAATAAAATATCGGCGCGCGCTTTTTCCAGCCACTCGCGAACGTCGCGGCACCCATGAGCCGAGTGGGTGGGCCAGTGGCCGCTGAGGATGGGAAGGGGGCTTAGACCATCGTGGTCGGCAACCCAACCGGCGCGGCGCGTGGCCAAACCGGTGAGGCGCCAGCGCACGTCATAGCGGCGGCGCATTTCGGTTTCCTTGGCGACGAGCAAGCGTAGAAACGCTTTGCCGACATTGCCGAAGCCGACGATGGCGAGATTATAGGCAGGGATAGCGCGACTCTTTCCGGATCAGCGTGCCGTCGCTGCAGTCAGTTTTGCGGCGGCGGAAGAGATGAGCGCGGCTTCGTCCTGCAGCACGCGGGAAACGACCACGATTCCTTCGTCGGCGAGTTTCCACTTCTTGAGCTCAATGGCCTCGCGGACAGCGGGTACGGTCTTGACTCCGTAGCCAGTGTAAAAACCGGGAGCGTAGAGTTGGTGTTTGAACCAGGGCCGGTTGGAAAGGCCTTCAGCGGTGGTGAGTTTGCGCTCGCTTTCGATAAGCATCTTGTTGACTTCAGCGAGCGAAGCGGAGGCCAGCGCGGAACCAGTGTTGACGTTGGCATGTTCGAGCGCCTTGCGGTATTCCGCGGCGCTGCGCGTGAGGGCGTCCACGGCGTTCTCGAAAGGCGCGAAATTGAGGTGCGGCGGGACGGCTTCGACGGACGGCGCGACAAGCGGCTGCCGGGGATCATCGGTGGCCTTGAAAACGCCTTCTTCGATTTCCTTGTTGCGCTCGAGAATATCGTCCTGCATTTTTTGCGAAAGTGTTTTCAGTTCCTTCAAGTAAGTTTGCACGGTGTCCGCAAAGTCTTCGAACTCGAAGGGCAGCAAATCCGCGTCGGCCAAACGCATCACCGCCGTGCCGCCGGTCTGTGCGAGCGCGCGGCCGTAAACGAAATTCTTATCGCTGAAGTTTGTATACCAGTAGAAGTCGTCGTAGATGGAATGGTAGATGCCGCCGTCATCTTCGCCGCCGAAACCGATGTTCAGGGCGGCGACGCCGTCGTGCTGCAGGAAGGCAGTATAGTCCGAGCCGGAGCCCAGCGCGGGAATGCGCAGATCGGCGCGTTTGCGAATTTCTTCGCGCTGCTCCGGAGTCTTGGCATTGGAAATTTCCCGAAGCTGCAGGCGCTTCCACGCCGTCAATTTTGTTTCCGGGTCGGAAATTTCGTGCGCGATATCGTTGCTGAATTTTTCGAGCGTGTGCGAGCCCTCGATTCCGAGGTAGCCGCGGCCGTTGCCGTCCGAATTGATGTACGCGACAGCGTGGGCGCGCAATTCGTCGTAGTGCTGTTCGGCAAATTCGGTTGAGCCAAGCAGTCCCGGCTCTTCCCCGTCCCACGCGCAGTAAATGATCGTGCGCTTGGGCTTCCAGCCAGACTTGACCAGTTCACCAAAAGCCCGCGCTTCTTCCAGGATGGCTACTTGTCCGGAGATGGGATCTTCCGCGCCGTTCACCCAGCCGTCATGATGGTTGCCGCGAATCACCCACTCATCGGGAAACGTGGCGCCTTGGATTTTTGCGATCACGTCATAAATAGGTTTAGTGCCCCAGTTCGATTTCACTTTGAGGTGAACTTTCGCGGGGCCGGGGCCGACGTGATAGGTGATGCCGAGTCCGCCACGCCATCCTTCCGGAGACACGCGGCCGGTCAGTGCCGCCAGCAGCGGTTGCGCGTCCGCATACGAAATGGGCAGAACCGGAATTTTGGTGATGGTTGGGGCGTCTTCGATCTTCAGGCGCTTGGCGTCTTTGGTGGCTCCCACGCCAGGCGTGAGAGGGTCCCCTGGATAGTAGGGCATATCGGCAACGCTGCCGCGCTGGACCCCGTCGGCGGGACGAAACGCTCCGGCGGGAAAGGTTTCGCCGCGGACAAATCCGTCTTCATGGGGGTCGGAGTAAATCAGGCAGCCAACGGCGCCGTGCTCGGCGGCAACCTTAGGCTTGATGCCGCGCCAGGAGTGGAAGTAGCGCGCAATGACGATCTTCCCTTGAACGGAGATGCCCATGCGCTCGAGCTGCTCGTAGTCTTCAGGGATTCCGTAGTTGACGTAGACGAGCGCAGCAGTAACGTCGCCATCGATCGAGTATGCATTGTAGGTGGGAAGCTGCTCATCCTGCTGACTGGAGGTGGGGTCCTGTGAAAGCGCGGGTTCCTTGAGCTTTGCGGTGAATTTCTGGCCGCCTTCGACGAGCTCGACGAGTCGTTCCTTGGGCGTGGGAAAGAGAACGTCGAACTGCTCGATGTGAGTATCGAGACCGAACTCCTTGAATTTGGCGGCGATCCATTCGGCATTGTCCTTATCGGCTTGCGAACCAACATGGTGAGGGTGCGCGGAGAGCTGTTTCATGTAAGCGCGGAGGTTGTCCGGGCTGGGAATGGCGCGCAGCTTTTCTTCCCACTGGCGTTCGGCGCGTGAGGATTCGGCGGAGTAGCCGAAAAGCGGCTGCTCATCGGCTGCGACATGGCCGCCCATCGGAGCAAGCGAGAAACCCAGAAAGAAAATGGATGCGAGTGTGGCGGTGCGATTCATGATTCCCCCAGAACGAAGGGGGTATTCTGCCTGAAGACGGCAGAATTGAAAATGAGGGAATCCTGATGGTGCTTTCGTACAAGATATTCCGGGAATTTCAAGCGATCGCTTTGGTCATGAGGATGTAGTGGCAGGGAATCTTGAAGGGTACGTCCGGAGCAAAAGGGGCGGTGCCGGTTTCGCGGTAGCCAAGGTGGCGATAAAAGGCGGGAAGGGGGGTGCGGGCGCTAATGACGCGAAGGTCGACGGCGACGCATCCAGCCTGGCGAAAATAATTTTCCGCGGCATCCATCAATTTACGGCCAAGCCCGGTGCCCTGGCGCGGAGGATCCACGCCCAGCAAGCCCAAGTAACCCCGGTCCCCGCGAAGTTCAACGTAGACGCATCCTCCGAGGCCAGCGGCGTCTTCCGCAAGCAAGAATTTGCCCTTTTGCATGTAGGTGCGGAGGCCAGTGGGATTGGTGCGGTCGCCTTCGATGTAGGGGAGTTCGACGCGGAAAGCGGCGTTGATCAAGCGGACGAGCGCGTCGACATCGTGAAGGTCCGCAACGCGGATAGTCAACCGATGTGATTTAGATGTCTCCTGGGAAGCGTCATTCATGTGGGCATCGGCATTCTAGCGCCTCATCTGAACGCCTGCGCGATGAAGGAGAATACTTGGGGCGCCCAGATTTCGCCGCCGTGGACGCAGAATTCGTGGGCGTCCTGATTGGATTTGCCGAAGGCAGGAAATATTTGGAGGGCATGCGGCTTGCCTGATTTTTCCATTGCGGCGGCGAGGTCGTGGCTAGGCGAAACATCGTAGTCATTTTTGGCCTGGATGAAGAAGATGGGTATCTGGGAATGCTGGACGGCCTGGATCATGCGGGCTCGTAGGTCGGGTGCATGCTGCCAATTTTGCGCGGCGCCCGCAAAATCCACGGCGGCGCGTACGCCGAGACCTTTCTCCGCCATCAGAACCGTTTGAATCCCCCCAAACGAACAGCCAGCCACCGCGATGCGCTGCGGGTCGACATCGGGCAATCCTTTCAGGTAGGCGAGTGCGGCCATTTGGTCTTGCAGATGCTGATCCATCAATTCGACGAGCTTCCTGCTGCGCGCGGACGAGCCTCCGGATTCATTGGCGCGTTCAAGAAGGTCCATGATGTATTCTCCCGGCGAACGGCCGTGACCGCGGCGATGCGGGATGAAAAAGATGTAGCCCTGCTTGAGAAAGAGCGGCGCCAACTCGGGAAGCCAGCCGGGACGCCGCTCGCTGCCATGGTTCCAGAGGACGGCGGGAAACGGACCCTGGCCCTCTGGCTTGTAAAGGAAGCCGTGAAGAACGAGGCTCCCACTTGAGAAAGTAACCTCGACGGGAGCGGGCGGAGATTGAGCGGACGTGGCCGCCGGGAAAAAGAGGGGAAGAATGAGCAAGCATGTGATGAACAGCGATGCGCGATGAGAAGTGGGAAGCATGGCGCAGCTATGGCTTCGGCCTTGCTTCCGCATCCTTGCTGGGCGCGCGTTTTGCGGTGGCTGATGACTTCGGCGACCAAAAGGCCGGATCGCCATCGGCAAAATCTTTGGAGACGTGAGACATATTTGGACTGATGACGTAGAGGTCGCTTTCGGTGCCAGCGTAGGCTTCGCGGGCAATCTGTTCCGTTTGGTGGGCCGCATCTTCCCCTTCCGCTTCGCGGAGGTTTTTCCTCCAATTGAGCAGGTCGTCGTTTTGCTTTAGCTCGCGCAGGGGCATGAAAACCAGGAAGGCGGGTGAGGGCATCCCCACGTTCACCTGGTAGACGACCCAAGGAGTATTGGCTTTGATTTTCTCGTAGGCGGCGCCAAGAATTCGAAAGGCTTCGACAAAATCGTTTTCGTGGCCGGGATTCAGGCGCACCTCAAGAACGCGCAGGTAGCGGGCTTTGGAAAAGTCGATGGACTGCGGCCGGTAGCCGAGGTCGTCGCGGCGTACGGCGACAATCGTATGCTCGGAGGCGACGAGGGACCTGAGTTCTTCCTGCGCGCGGCCAAGCTCTGGATGCGCGGCGTAAATCCGCGGCCAGTCCGCAACGGCGGCGTCCATCTGCTCGAAGGAATCGAAGGGATCGAAGAAAAGGGCTTCCGTGGGGCCGGACACCGATTCCAGGTCGATCCAATCATTGGGAACGTCAAGACGTTCGCAGGCGCGCGCAATGGCCACCTCCAACTTTTGACGTTCGCTCTGCTTTTCGAACCGGTATTCCTGGTGGACGAGGACCACCATGTTGGGCGGCTCAGCGGCGGGGTTGGGAGATTCATCCGCCTGCGCCGATGCATTTGAGACGCACACCGCAGAGAGGAATACGATTGCTCCGAAGAACAGTTTAGTTTTCATGCGATGAAACTCCCATGCTTGAAGATAGGTTGGGCGTGCCGAGCTCTCGCAAGAGACGCACCAATGTTACCCGAGAGCCGCCTTACCATTGAAGCGGGCAGCGGGACCTAGCTCTTCTTCGATGCGGAGGAGTTGGTTGTACTTGGCGATGCGGTCGGTGCGGCTGGCAGAGCCGGTCTTGATTTGGCCAGCGGCGGTGGCTACGGCCAAGTCGGCGATGAAGGTGTCTTCGGTTTCGCCGGAGCGGTGGGAAATGATGGAGTTGTAGCCGGCTTTGCGGGCCATCTCGATGGCGTCGATGGTTTCGGTGACGGTGCCGATTTGATTGAGCTTGATGAGGATGGCGTTGGCGATACCTCCGTTAATGCCGCGGGAGAGGCGCGCGGTGTTGGTGACGAAGAGGTCGTCGCCGACTAGCTGGATTTTTTTCTTTGAGGATTTGCTGCCGATGCTTTGCGTCAGGGACTTCCAGCCAGCCCAGTCGTCCTCGGCCATGCCGTCTTCGATGGAGACGATAGGATACTTTTCGGCCCAGGCGGTCCAGTAGGCGGCCATTTGCCCGGAAGTGTGCGCGGACTTGTCCGATTTCTTGAAAATATAATTGCCGCTGGATTTGTCGAAGAACTCGCTGGAGGCGGGGTCGAGGGCGATGCTCACTTGCGCGCCGGGTTTGTAGCCGGCAGCGGTGATGGCTTCGAGCACGATTTGAATGGCCTCTTCGTTGGATTTGCAACTGGGAGCGAAGCCGCCTTCGTCGCCGACGGCCGTGGAGTAGCCATGCTTCTTCAGGGCGGTTTTGAGGGCGTGGAAAATTTCGACGCCCCAGCGGAAACCTTCAGAAAAATTGGGAGCCCCGACGGGCATGACCATAAATTCCTGGAAGTCGACGGAACTGTCGGCATGGGCGCCGCCGTTGAGGATGTTCATCATCGGGCAGGGGAGGAGATTCGCGGAGGAATCGGTGGAATAACGGGAAAGATATTTGTAGAGCGGCTGCTTGAGGGCGATAGCGGCGGCGCGGGCGGCGGCCATGGAAACGGCGAGAATGGCGTTGGCGCCGAGGCGGGACTTGGTGGGGGTGCCGTCGAGGGAAATCATTTTGTGGTCGAGGGCGCGCTGATCGGCAGCGTCGAGACCGGCGACGGATTTGGAGATCTCGGTGTTGGCGTTGGCGACGGCTTTCAGCACGCCCTTGCCGAGGTATTTTGATTTGTCACCGTCGCGGAGCTCAAGGGCCTCGTGCTCCCCGGTGGAAGCGCCGGAAGGAATGGCGGCACGGCCAAGCGCTCCGCCATCGAGGAGGACGTCGGCTTCGACGGTGGGATTGCCGCGCGAATCGATGACCTGGCGGGCGTGGACTCTGGTGATCTTCGTGGACATGGTTGTCGGGGCTCCTGAGAAATAGTGAACCGAGAATTGTAGCAGAGGAGGGGAGCCGGGCCGTGACTCGCCACGTCGAGCATGCTCGTGGACCGTGTTTCATGACCCAGACGGCTCGCGGTCGACAATCGATCAGGGCTTAGCGGGAGACGCAGGTTGGGTGCCGGAGGGCGGCGGCATGACGGGATTGGCGGATGAGGCGATGGCGTCGGCGGTTGCCTGCGCGGACCGTGCTTCGCGGTCAAGCTTGAGGCGTAGGATGGCCCAGGCCTGGAGGGCGTCGACGTAGCCAGCGATGCGGTGATTGAGGAAAATGCTTTTGAAGCTGGTGACCGCGCTGAAGAAAAACGAGCAGAGGAACGCGATGGTGTTGGGGTCCTGGATCATTTTCCCATTGCGTTTGATATAGCGGAAGTCGCCCGCCTGGCGATAGCCAAACGCCAAAGGCGCATGGGGCACAACGTCCGAGTAGTGGACCTGGCGATAGACGGGAACTTTCCAGAGCTGAAACGTAAACTCGCCGTCGCCCACGCGCGGACAGCCGTAGGTGTAGCAGGCAGCAACGCGGTCGGAGGGGAGGATGCGCGTGGAAGCGATGGCGGCAAGCGCTCCGCCAAGGCTGTGGCCGGTGATGTAGAGCGGGAGGTCGTGCTGAAGCGCGCCGCCGACGGCATCGGCGATTTCCTTCTGAACGAACTTATAGGCTTCGCTAAAGCCGGTGGAAGTGCGGGCGCCAGACTTATCGCGATAAAAGCGGATCTTGATGTCGTCGAGGATGGTTCGGAAGTCCTTGGTAGTACCGCGGAACGCGAGGACGGCGAAGTGTTCGTTGCACGCCAGGTATGCGCAGGTCGCGTTCTTGCTGAAGAATTGCAGATAGGTGAGGCCGAGCTCCTGCAGCCCGGCACGCAGTTGCGGCTCCTGGCCGGATTCGAACTCGACGTAAGCGAGCTGAGAGCAGCGCGCCATGAGCCAAGCGGTGCGGTCGGAGTACGCAGCGCGCATCACAGGGAGCTGGAGGAGGTCGGAGAAAGTTGGGGTAGTCGTAGTCATGGGGACTGCTGCTTTCCGGGAGAGTTACACGGTGATTAATACTTTCCCAGCTTGATGTCAAGAGGCAAGAGGTTCAGCGAAATGTCTCTGACGAATAGCAAGACTCAGGCGGATTCGGGTTCTTCGATGAGGGATTCCTGGCGGACGACGACGACGATGCCGGAATCGCTGACGTGAAAGCGGCGGCGGTCGGCTTCGAGGTCGTAGCCGATCTCGGTTCGTTCGGGAAGGCTGACGTGGCGGTCGATGATGGCGCGGCGGATGCGCGAGTGGCGGCCGATATTCACATGATTGTAGATGATGGAATCGGAGACTTCGCTGTAGCTGTTGACGCGGACGTTATTGCCGATGACGGATTTCTGGACGCGGCCGCCGGAGATGACGGAGCCGCCAGCGACGATGGAATCGAGCGCGACGCCCATGCGCTCCGGATCGGCGAAGACAAATTTTGCGGGCGGATACTGGTGCTGCCAGGTGCGGAGCGGCCAGGACGTGTCGTACAGGTTGAAAACGGGAGACACGCTGACGAGATCCATGTTCGCTTCGTAGTAGGCGTCCAGGGTGCCGACATCGCGCCAGTAGAGAGCGTCCTTGGCGTTTTCATCGACGAAGTTGTAGGCAAAGACGCGGTGCTTGGAAATGATGCGGGGAAGAATGTCTTTGCCGAAATCGTGGCTGGATTTGGGATCCTCGGAATCCGCGAGGAGGATCGGAATTAGCAGTTGCGTGTTGAAAATGTAGATTCCCATCGAGGCATTACAGTGGCCGGGGTGATGCGGCGACTCCTTGGGGACGGCTGGCTTCTCCTCGAAACCGATGATGCGCCAGTCCTTGTCGGTTTCAATCACACCGAATTGCTTGGCCGCCTGGGGGGCGGGTATTTCGATGGTGCCAACGGTGACGTCGGCGCCGGAGTCGCCGTGCTGCTGGAACATGCGGCTGTAATTCATTTTGTAGATATGGTCGCCGGAGAGGATGAAGACGAATTTGGAGCGCTCGCTCCCGATGGAATAAATGTTCTGGTAGACGGCGTCGGCGGTGCCCTGGTACCACTGCTGCGAGACGCGCATCTGCGGCGGGAGGACTTCGATGTAGTCGCCAAGGCCGGCGAGGGGCGACCAACCGGCGCGGATGTGGCGGTTCAAGCTGAGGGCTTTGTACTGGGTGAGGATGAAGACGCGGCGGAGATTCGAATTGATGCAGTTCGAGAGAGTGATATCGATGATGCGGTAGAGCGCGCCGAAGGGAACGGCCGGTTTGGCGCGGTCTCGAGTGAGCGGCCAGAGGCGTTCGCCCTGGCCCCCGGCAAGGAGTACAACAATGGCATCCCGCATATCGGACATTGGCTGCCCCCGCGGTGCGAATAGAGAAGCGGCTCATTCTAACAAGAGAAGCAGGGAAAAAGACAAGTCCAAGCGAAGCCGCCTGGGGGCGAGTGAGGCGAGCGGGGAGCGAAGAGGCCGCGCGGGGGCGCGTGGCGATGGCGTTCCGGGGGACCGCGTTATGTTTCTTCCTGAGTTAATGGGGTATACGTATGGTTATTAGGTGGTTTCAGTACCGCGGGAGCCGATGAGAAAATGCAAAGATTCCTTGACTTGTATGGCAGGAATTGATTAGAAGATGCCAGCTACCTTTCAGGGTGCATCAGCGAATCGGACAATACGTGCGATAATCAGTACCAGGGGCGGTGCCCGCAGAAGCACACAGCCGGCGGCAGCATGTCCGGCGAGAGGCGCCGCAAGATACCAATCCGAACCGGATTGGGGGTGAATTACAACAGTGGCTGAAGTCATCATCCAAGAGAGTGAATCCCTGGAGAACGCCCTGCGGCGGTTTAAGCGCAAGGTGCAACAGGAAGACATCATCAAGGAAATCAAGAAGCACAGCTTCTACATGAAACCCGGCGAGAAGCGCCGGGCCAAGGAAGCGCTTTCGCGGAAGCGACTGCGCAAGAAGCAGCGGCGAGAAGCGGATTAATGAAGTGGGCGATCCCGGTTGCACCGGGGTCGCCCTTCCGTTTTCGTCGCGGCTCGGCGCCGCACTTCCGAGAATCAGGCCCCCGTAAGGCAGGGAAGTATTGGGTTCGTGTTTCAGCTTCGTGCCCGCAAGGCCAAGGGATCCGCGCCCGGCGTCCCCGGATACAGGTTTCCTCAAGCAATTCGGCTCTCAGGTACAAAGTCCGCCCATTCTCTTGCCCGCTGCGGGACCAAGGGAGAGCGGCTCATGGAATACCACGATCGAGTGCTGAAGTGTTCGGAGTGCGGCGCTGAGTTCGTTTTTACCGCTGGCGAACAGATGTTTTTCGCCGACAAGGGGTTCAAAAACGAACCCAAGCGCTGCAAAGGTTGCAAGGCGAAACGCGCGGAGGGCGGGGGTGGCGGCGGTCACGCTTCACCGATGCGCTCGGAAACGAAGACAAACTGCTCGCAGTGCGGGAAGGAAACCACGGTCCCCTTCCGTCCGACCCAAGGACGGCCGGTGTTTTGCCGGGAATGCTTCCAGCAGCGAAGGGCCATGGGCGCGGCGTAAAGCACAAACTTGGAGCCGATAGCCTGGCTCCTCGAAGAATGGCTTGAACGATACAATGCATCGCTTAGGAGGCGTGGGGCCTGTCGGTCCAACCTTTCTTGGCGTACCGACCGCATCTAAACTTCCTCTAAAATTCCCATCCAAACAATCCCCCGAATTTGGAGTGCGCTCCAGTGTGCCTGTACCTTGCACCCGTGACACAAGCGGACTTGCGGCGCTAGTTATGGACGCTTCCTGTCCGCGGCAAGACACTTGAATAAGGTCAGCCTGCCCCCAGCGAAGAAGTGTATTTTGGCGTTTCCGGAGAGTATGATACGAGCCTCGAAGTCCCCAGCATGAGCATGAGACCCGGAGGGCCACCCCATGGCTCACCGCTTTACTATCGGCGTCGAAGAAGAGTTCCAGATCATTGATCCCGCGACGTGCGAATTGCGCTCGCACGTCAGCCAGATCGTCTCCGCTGTTTCGCCGGACATCGCGGAGCAAGTGAAGAACGAGCTGCACCAATCCATTGTCGAAACCGGAACGCGCATCTGCGAAAACGTCAGCGAGCTGCGCATTGAAATGCACCGCACGCGCGGGGAGCTGGTGGCGGCCGCCGAACGCGCGGGACTTCAGGTGGCCGCCGCCGGCACGCATCCGTTTTCCAGCTGGATCGACCAGGTGATCTCTCCCGGCGAGCGTTATCAGCACATCGTCGAAGAGATGGGTCAACTGGCGCGATCGCTGCTCATCTTCGGCATGCACGTGCACGTGGCCATGCCGGACAGGCAAACGACCATCGACATGATGAACGGCGTGCGCTACTTTCTGCCGCACCTGCTGGCGCTTTCGACGAGTTCGCCTTTTTGGATGGGCCGAAATACCGGACTGAAGTCGTTTCGCACCACGGTGTTTCGGCGGTTCCCGAGGACCGGCGTGCCGGAGCAATTCGAATCGTGGAGCGCGTACGAAAATTTCGTGAATCTGCTCATGAAGCTCAATTGCATCGACAACGGGAAAAAGATTTGGTGGGACGTGCGCCCGCACCCGACCTTCGGAACATTGGAATTCCGCATGTTCGACGTCTCGACGCGAGTCGAGGAAGCGGTGGCCATCGCGGCGCTGACGCAGGCGATTATCGTGAAGCTACACCGGCTCTACCAGGGCAATGTGAGCTGGCGGCTTTACCGGCGCGCGCTCATCGAGGAAAACAAGTGGCGCGCGGCGCGCTACGGAATTGAAGGAAAGCTGATCGACTTCGGCAAGGAAGCCGAAGTGCCGATGCGGCAACTAGTGCCCGAATTGCTGGAACTGGTGGATGACGTAGTCGATGACCTAGGCAGCCGCAGCGCCGTCGAATACGTGCACACGATCATGAACGAAGGCACCAGCGCGGACCGTCAGTTGCGCGTTTACCAGGACACGGGCGACTTGAAAGCGGTGGTCCGGCACCTGGTGGCCGAAACGCGCGGCGGCGTGACCCAACCGCGCGCCAACTCAGTCCACGCCATAAATTGAGGGCCATCGCCAGCGAAGCGGTTCCACAGGACGCTGTCAGGAGCACGAACATGAAAACAGTCGGCCTTCTCTGCGGGCGGGAATACAGTTTTCCTCCAGCATTTATAGAGCGCGTGAAGACGCTCGGCGCGAAAGACGGCGTGACGGCCGACTTTGTGAAGCTGGGGGGCACGCGCATGGGCGAGCCGGCGAAATATAGCGTCATCGTCGACCGCATCTCGCATGAGGTTGAGTATTACCGCGGCTACCTGAAGCACGCCGTTCTTCAGGGAACCTACGTCATCAACAATCCCTTCTGGTGGACCGCCGACGACAAGCATTTCAATTACGCCGTGGCTGCAAAACTGGGCATCGCCATCCCCAAGACGGTGCTGCTCCCGCAGAAGGGCTATCCCAGCGACGTGGACATCACCGCCGAGTCGCTCCACAACCTGGAGTATCCGGTGGACTGGGACGGGCTGCTCGATTACGTAGGGCGGCCCGCCATCCTGAAGCCTTATTCGGGCGGCGGATGGAAACACGTCTACAAAGTACATAACAAAGAGGAACTCCTCGCGGCGTATGACAAGACTTCGCCGTACTGCATGACGCTTCAGGAATTCATCGATTTCAAGCAGTATGTGCGGTGTTTCACCTTCGGCAAGACGGACATTGTGCCCGTGCACTACGATCCGAAAGAGCGCCGGTATCATGTCGACCATCAATACCTGGCGCCGGAACTTGGCGCGCGCGTGGTGAAAGATGCGCAGACCATCAACGAGGCGCTGGGCTACGAAATGAACACCATCGAGTTTGCCGTCAAGGACGGCGTGCCCTATGCCATCGACTTCCTGAATCCGGCGCCGGATTTCGAGCGCGAGCGCATCACGGATTTTTATTTCGACCAGGTGGTGGAAAAAATGGCGCGGCTGGTGATTGACCGCGCGGTGAGCGGGCAGGCTTCGAATCCCTGGCCACGTTGGGAAGAGATGCTCGGCATTGGCGCTGCCGCCGGATTTACGGGTGCGCCAAAGAGCGCCTCCGCCGGCCAGAAGTCAGCAGCCGCTCCCGCGTCCGGGTCCGCCCGCGGCTCGTGAAGATTCGTGATGAAATGACCAGTGCTTCCATACCTCTTGCGCCGATCCCCTCCCCGGCTGAGGAGTGGCATGCAATCTTGAAAGCCACGCTGCTGCGCGTGCCCGCGCTCCCGGAAGATTTGTTCAAGCGCCTGCGCAGGGCGCGGCTTACCTTCGGCGACCGCGTGCACTGTCCTTTTCTGCGCCCGTTTTTTCTTTCCCCGGAAGACGAATCGCGCGTGAGAACCGTCGCGGAGACCATCGCGGATCTTGGCGAACGCATTGCCGCGGCCGCGCTCGAGGATAGAAATCTTTTCGCGCAATTGCACCTGCGAGAGGAAGAGGAACGTCTCGCCCGGATTCACGCCGGATACGGACGCGCCAGCACGGCTTCGCGGCTGGATGCGTTTTTGCTTCCGGACTCGCTGAAATTCGCGGAATACAACGGCGAATCGCCGGCGGGCGCGGGCTACGCGGAAACGCTTGCGGAGATTTTCCGCGAGCTCCCCATGATGGGCAAATTCGCGCAGAGGTATGAAGTTCACAGTTACCGGCTCAGCGCCAAACTCCTCGACGCCCTCATAATGAGCTACCTGGACTGGGGCGGAACGTCCACCAAACCGCAGATTGCCATCGTGGACTGGGAAGACGTGCCCACCGCGAGCGAGTTCGAAATCCTCAAGGAACGCTTCGAGAAAATGGGCATCCCCACGCTCATCGCCGATCCGCGAGAACTGGAGTGGGACGGCAAGTCACTGGTAGCGCAAGACAAGAAGATCGATCTCGTCTACCGCCGCGTGCTCATCAACGACATCGTAGCCAAGCCCGCCGAGTGTTCCGCGCTGGTCAAAGCCTATTGCGCCAACGCCGTGTGCGTGGCGAATAGTTTCCGCTGCAAAATTCCGCATGTGAAGGCTTTCTTTGCCGTGCTTACCGACGAGCAAAACGGCGCGCTCTTTTCCCACAGTGAGCGCGAGATAATCCGCGAGCATATTCCCTGGACGCGCGTTGTTGCGGACGTGGGGACGGCACACTACGGCCAGTGCATCGATTTGCTCGCTTTCATCCGTAAAGAGCGCGAAAACCTGGTCCTGAAGCCCAGCGATGAATACGGCGGCTCCGGCGTAACCCTCGGCTGGGAAACCAGTGAAGCCGACTGGGACGTGGCGATCGAGCGTGCGCTTTCCGCGAAGAACGGCGTGTGGATCGTGCAGGGGCGCATCCCCATCCGCCGCGAGATTTTTCCTTACATTGCAGACGTCGGCAAGGTCGATTACCGCGACATGCTGGTGGATTTCGCCCCGTACTTGTTCCGCGGAAAACTCTGTGGCTTTCTTACCAGACTCAGCGCCACCGGCCTCGCCAATGTGACTAGCGGCGGCGGCCAAGTGCCGGCGTTCCGCGTCTCCCCGCGAAGCTCAGGGGCCAGTGAATCAGGAAGAATCCCTGCCTGAACGCGGCTTCGTGATACCTGCCCATCGATGCGGAATCTCGCCCGGCCGAATGGCCAGTTAAGAGAAAGAACCGCCGGAACGCTTGGGGTAGAAAATCCGCGCAATTCGAGTAGAATTAATTAGATGAAGTTTGGCTTACCACAACAAGACTTGATGGCCGGTGCGCGCAACGCCGTGGAGACCTGTCTCGACGTGCGCCCCGGCGAACACGTGGCGCTGATTGCTGATGAAGCCAGCCGTGCCGTCGCGGCCAGCATCGCCGCCGCTTTGGACGATCGTCGTGCGACTTATAATGGATTGCTGCTGGAAGATTTTGGACCACGCCCGATGGCCGCCGCACCAGGGGCTGTACTGGACGCCCTGGAAACCGCTGACGTCGGCATGATGTGCATGACGCCTCAGCCTGGCGAACTGGGTGCGCGCATGGCGATCGTGCGAGTGGTCGAGCGACGCCAGATTCGCTACGCGCACATGGTTGGCGTCACTCCGCAGATCATGCGGCAGGGCATGTGCGCGGATTACCGCATGGTGGATCGCCTAAGCGACAGCCTGCGGGAACGCATGCTGCGAGCCGAAACGCTCACCGTAAGAACGGAAGCCGGCACAAAGATTGCCGCGCATTTCGACCGCGGCCTCGACTGGGTGAAGACCAGCGGGCTCATCAGCCCGCGCTATTGGTCAAACCTTCCCGCTGGCGAAGTTTTTACCACGCCCGCAACGGTGGATGGCACTTTCGTCTGCGACGCCACCGCCGGCGACCATTTTAATGGAAAATACGGCGACCTGCAGGCTACGCCGCTGACGCTGGAGATCGAGGGCGCGCGGCTCGTCGGTGTCGACTGCCCCCGCAAGGATTTGGAGCAGGAATTCTGGAATTACTGCCACACGGACGAAAACAGCGACCGTGTCGGCGAACTCGCCTTCGGCACCAACCTCGGGCTATCCGAGATGATCGGCATTCTCCTGCAGGATGAAAAATTCCCCGGCGTGCACATCGCGTTCGGCGATCCTTACGGCAGCCAGACTCACGCCGACTGGAAATCGAAGACCCATGTTGACGTGCTTACGCGCCAGTGCGACGTCTGGATCGATGACGACCAGATCATCGAAAAAGGCCGCTACCAGCTTGAACATTTGGGCCTGAGCTAGAAATCTTTCCCAAAAGCAAATTCAACAGTCGAAGCTGTTTTCAGAATAGGTGCGAGATATATTCGCGCATTTGGTGCTTCCAGAACGGCCAGTCGTGGCCGCCTTGCGGGCCCCAATTGTCCAACGAATGGCGGATCCCTTTACTGGAAAGAACTTCGGAGAGACAGTATGCGGGCCCGCTGTTTTCCCACGGACCCGTGCCGGTGCTGAGGTGAATGTCGCAACTTGCGATTTGTTGGTAGAACCAGGGATCGCTGGCGTTCGAAAGGTAGTCGACGGGATTGTTGAAATAAAAATTGTCGTCGTACATTCCGTCCATGAAGTTCCGCAGGTCGTAGACGCCGGACATCGCGAAGCAGCGCTTGATAACGTCGGGGTGCTTGAAAAGGGTGTTGGCGGCGTGGTAGGCGCCAAACGATGCGCCCATCGTGGAGATCGCGATGCCCTGTGTCTGGCAATTGTTCCAGATAAAAGGAACGACCTCTTCCCGCAAATAGGAATCGAAAACCGCCTGGACGTAGCTGCGGTGGAACGGGTGCGCGCCCTTGTTGTAAAAGCTGAGCCCGTTGATCGAGTTGACGGTGAAAAGTTTGATTCTTCCGCCATCGATGAAATCGGCCAGCGCGCCAACCATGCTCTGGCCCTCAAGCTCCCCTTCGTCGCCGGCGCTGGTCGGGAATCCCAGGAGCGGCGAGCCCCAGTGGCCGAAGACGGCGACGCCCAGCTCCATGCCGAGCCGGTGAGAGTACCAGCGGTGATATTCGCGTTTCATCGATTGCCTCTTGGCTGTTGCGGGGAAAAGAGAGTATGCCAGCCGGACATGCCTCGGGCAACCGGTTTGCCTGCGCGGAGATACCAATTCAGGGGTTTCCGTATATTATTTGGGATACCCGGGTTGCAGAACATCTGGGCTCGTGAACGCGGCGTGGCGTGAGGTTCCGATCTCGCCGCAGCAACTAATTCTCGGAAAAACAGGGAACTCTTGTGAAGAAAAAAGCGAAACGGACTACAAAGAAAAAAGCCAAAACAGGAAATCAGGATCAGGCGCTGCGCGAACAGCTCGTCTCGCTGTTGAAGGGCGGTCAGGCACACGTGCACTTCATGGATGCGATCGAGGAGTTTCCCGAAGCGAAACGAGGAACTTTCGTCGAAGGTTTGCCGCATACGGGATGGCAGTTGATGGAGCACGTGAGGATCGCGCAGTGGGACATTCTGGAATTCAGCCGCAATGCCAGGCACGTTTCGCCCGGATTTCCGGAGGGCTACTGGCCGAAGACGCCCGTGCCGCCCTATGCCGCCGCGTGGGCAAAGAGCGTGCAAGAGTTCCAGCGCGATTTACAGGAAATGATCAAGCTGGTAAAAAGCCCGAAAACGGATTTGTGCGCTGTGATTCCGCACGGAGACGGCCAGACGATTCTGCGCCAGGCGCTGCTACTGGCCGACCACAACGCGTATCACCTGGGTCAACTCATCGATTTACGGCGCGCGCTGGGAGTCTGGCCGGAGTCGTAAGCATCTGTGAATTGCGGGTGTCGCCGGCAAATCCGGAAATGGGGTCAGTAGGGCGTTTTGTTTACCTGCTGCTTCCATGCCAAAAAAATGGCGAGAGAATCGTCGCGGAGAAGCTGGGTCATGGGAATGCGCCGTCCGGCTGGCGCGATCTTCAGCTCGTCATAGATGAAAGCGTCGTCAAATCCGGCGTCCGCGGCATCCGCAGCGGTCGCGGCGTAGAAAATTCGCGCCGGGCGCGCCCAATAAATCGCGCCAAGGCACATGGGACAAGGCTCGCACGTCGTATAAAGATCGCAGCCGCTGAGTTGAAAATCAGCGAGAACACGGCAAGCTTCGCGAATGGCCACCACTTCCGCATGCGCCGTTGGATCGTTCGTAAGGGTGACGCAGTTTGTTCCTTCGGCAAGGATGCGGTCTTGATTGGCGATCAGCGCGGCGAACGGCCCGCCGCTTCCCGAGCGGACATTCTCCAGCGCCAGCGCGATGGCGCGCCTCATGAAATCGGGTGACATGGTTTGTTGTTCTGCCGTGCTTCAGATTGTACTGCCCAGCCCAAAATCGCAACGCGGCATTTTTCCGATGCGCGGAATCGCTTACCTCCCGGGCGATGAGGGCGGCTTCTTTCCTCGCGGGCTTGCAAGAAAACGAATTGGCGGTACGATGGAGCATGACGCTACGCGGTTTTGCACCTATTCTCGTCCAGTGGCGGAGCGAGGGCACATGATTCGAATCGACAACGTTTCCAATCGCGAGGTTGAGTTCCTGAACGGCCGGCGAGGATTCCTCAAGGGCATGCTCGGAGCGGGAGCGTTTGTCCTGAGCATTCATTTGATGCCGGAGGGACTGTTTGCCGCATCCGCGAATGCCGGCGCCTCGGACGCAATGGTCAAATCTCCGCTGCAGCCAAGCGTGTACCTGGCCATCGATTCGGATGGAACCGCCTACATCATCGCGCACCGTTCGGAGATGGGCAGCGGGAGCCGGACGGCGCTGCCGCGCATCGTGGCCGATGAACTGGATGCGGACTGGGCGCGCGTGAAGATCGTGCAGGCAACCGGTGACGAAAAATACGGCGACCAGGATACCGATGGATCGCATTCGGTGCGCAGCTTCTTCGACACTCTGCGCGAGGCCGGCGCCACCGCCAGGTTGATGCTGGTGCGCGCGGCGGCGGCGCAGTGGGGCGTGCCCGCATCCGAATGCACGACGAGTCCGCACGTGGTCGTGCACCAGCCGTCGGGGAAGAAATTGGGATACGGGGAACTCGCGGCGGCGGCGGGGAAATTGCCTGTCCCGAAAAAAGAGGAAATAAAACTCAAGGCTCAAAGCGAGTGGCGCTACATCGGAAAAGGTACGACAAGCTACGACCTGAAGGATATGTGCACCGGCAAGGCGAGTTACGGACAGGATACGCGTATGGAAGGAATGCTGTATGCGAGCGTGGCGCGTCCGCCGGTTTTCGGCGGCAGCGTGAAGTCCGTCGACGACAAGGCAGCGTTGAGCGTCGCCGGCGTGAAGCAAACGGAAACGATCGACGCGTTCAAGCCGCCTGTAGGCTTTCAAGCCCTCGGCGGCGTGGCGGTGCTTGCGGATAACACTTGGGCGGCGATGCAGGGAAGAAAAAAACTGAAGATCGAATGGGAAAAGAGCCCGCACAGCGTTTGGAACTCGGACGCGTACAAGAAGGAGCTGCAGGAAACGGCGCGCAAGCCGGGAAAAGTTGTGCGCGAAACCGGCAATGTGGACGAGGCCTTCGCGAAGGGCGGAAAAATCGTCGAGGCGGAGTATTACGCGCCGCTGCTTGCTCATGCGTCAATGGAGCCGCCGGCCGCGCTGGCGGTTTATCGTGACGGGAAAGTCGAAGTGTGGGCGCCGTCACAGGATCCGCAGGGAGCTCGGAACGCGATCGCGCAAGCCGTGGGCTTGAAGAAGGAAGACGTGACGGTGAATGTGACGCTGCTGGGCGGCGGATTCGGCCGGAAGTCGTTCCCGGATTTTGCGGTGGAAGCCGCGGTGCTCTCGAAGAAAACGGGAAAGCCCGTGAAAGTGGTCTGGAGCCGGGAAGACGATATCAAGTTCGACGTTTATCATTCCGTGGCGGCCATGTACATGAAAGCGGCCCTCGGAGCCGATGGAAAGCCCACGGCCTGGCTGCAGAGAACCGTTTTTCCGCCGATTGGTTCCACGTTTAAGGAGGGCGAAAATTATTCCGGGCCAGACGAACTTGGTCTCGGTTTTACGGATGTGCCGTTCGCGGTGCCAAGCTTTCGCGCGGAAAATGGACCGGCGACGGCACACATGCGGATCGGTTGGTTCCGCTCCGTTGCCAATGTCTATCATGCGTTCGGAATCCAGTCGTTTGCAGATGAACTGGCTCATGCGGCTGGAAGAGATCCTATAGAATACTTGCTGCAACTGCTTGGACCGGACCGCGTCGTGCCGAGAGCCGAGCTCCCGAAAGAATTTCCGAATTACGGCGGAGAGTACGGGCAGTATCCGATCGACACCTCGAGACATCGCCGCGTGCTGACGCTGGCCGCGGAAAAAGCCGGGTGGGGAAAACAGAAGCCAGGAAACGGCTACGGAATCGGTGTGGCGTTGCATCGCAGCTTCCTAACATACGCGGCCACCGTGGTTCAAGTGCACGTGGATGATGCGGGCAAGATACGTGTCAACCGCGTGGATACGGCCTTGGACGCCGGCACGGTCGTGAATCCGGAGACGATACGCCAGCAGATCGAAGGCGCGGCAGTAATGGGGACAAGCCTCTCGTTTTACGGAGAAATCACCGCGACGAACGGCGTAATCGACCAATCCAATTTCAATGATTTCCAGATGGCGCGGATGAACAATGCGCCCCACGAAACCAACGCGTACATTGTGCCGAGCGATGCGCCGCCGGCGGGAATTGGTGAGCCCCCTCTTCCGCCATTTGCGCCCGCACTCTGCAACGCGATTTTTGCCGCCACCGGAAAACGCATCCGCGAATTGCCTCTTTCCAAGGCCGGCCTCGCCTAGAAACCGGCGCGGGAAAAACGGTTTCTAGCACCGGCGGCGCGGCGGAGTTTTTTCGCGCAATGCGGAATTTATACAAGGCCCTTGCAATTGTTTGCGTATCTGCGGATGCTATTCGTTGATGGAGGATCACGATGGCCAGAAAGAGTAGGCTCACGCGAGTCGCCGTGAGAATTGGGACTGCCATGGGAAACGCCGATCGCCGGGTTCAAAAGGTAGCGAAAGCAGGGTCGCTCGCTAAACGAGAGCTTGAGGATATCTCAAAGCAAGTCGATGCTCTGAAACGCCAATTGCAGAAAACCGCGAAACGGCTGAAACGCGCCCTGAGTTAGAGTAGAAGCTCGCCCGCCTGTGAGAGGCACGGCAGTCGGCTCCCCCCTCGCACGAGGGCACAAGCCGATTTGAATTCATTCCAAAAGCTTCTCCAGATATAATCACGCCCGCCGTGGCAAGCAACGAGCTGTTCTAAGACGTCGGCGCTGGAGTGGCCACCTTACTTCGGACCTCTTGGACAAGCCGAAATCTACAGCGAGAGACTCGCTCAAGTTCTTGAGAAACGCGCCGACGCTTTCACGAGCAGATGAGAGCACCTAGTGAATTTCGAATTCAGCGACAAAGTCAAGAGCTTGCAAGGCCGGCTGCGGGCCTTTGTGGACGAGCACATTTATCCGAATGAGCGGCGCTTCTACGGCGAAATCGAGCAAAATCGATGGTCACCCACGAGGATCGTCGAAGAGCTCAAGCCGAAAGCGCGCGCCGCCGGTCTGTGGAACCTGTTCCTGCCGGACACCGAACAAGGCGCCGGACTGACAAATCTAGAATACGCGCCGCTCTGCGAGATGATGGGCCGCAGCATCATGGCGCCCGAGGTTTTCAACTGCTCGGCGCCGGACACCGGCAATATGGAAGTGCTCGCCCGGTTTGGCACACCCGAGCAGAAAGAACGTTGGCTCAAGCCGCTATTGGCAGGCGAAATCCGGTCGTGCTTTGCAATGACGGAACCCGCTGTCGCTTCATCCGATGCGACGAACATTGAGGCGAGCATCGTTCGAGACGACGACCACTACGTTATCAATGGCCGAAAATGGTGGACCTCCGGGGCGGGCGATCCGCGCTGCAAGATCGCCATCTTCATGGGCAAGACGGATCCTTCGGCGCCGCCTCATAAACAGCAGTCGATGATTCTCGTGCCGATGGACGTGCCGGGAGTGAAGATCGAACGATTGCTGACGGTGTTTGGATATGACCATGCGCCGCATGGCCATGGCGAAGTCACATTTGAAAATGTCCGCGTTCCGGTCTCCAATATCTTGCTTGGCGAAGGGCGGGGATTCGAGATCGCGCAGGGGCGGCTGGGACCCGGGCGCATCCATCATTGCATGCGGTGCGTTGGAGTGGCGGAGCGCGCCCTGGAAACAATGTGCAAGCGCGTGCAAGCGCGCGTCGCATTCGGGAAAGCACTGGCGGAGCAAGGCACGCTTCGCTCGGATATTGCAATTTCTCGCATGGAGATCGAGCAAGCCCGCCTGCTGACGCTGAAAGCCGCGTACATGATGGACACCGTGGGCAACAAAGAGGCCCGCGCGGAAATCTCAATGATCAAAGTTGTCGCGCCCAACGTTGCCCTGCGGGTTCTGGATCGGGCCATCCAGGCGCACGGAGGCGCGGGGGTTTCGCAGGACACCTTCCTCGCGGCTGCGTGGGCGAATGTGCGCACATTGCGAATCGCCGACGGGCCGGATGAAGTACACACGGAATCGATCGCCAGGCAGGAGCTCCGAAAATGGGGCAAACGCTCGGCGAGACCAGAAACGCATTGACCATCTGCGGCTGCGAGCCGCACTCCTGCCTTTTCGATCGGAGAATCCCCCATGCCGCCACTCGTGATGGAAACAATACTTTCGCTTCAGGAATTCGCAGGCCGCGAGATCGCCTTGACGGATTGGCTGATGATGACACAGGAACGCATCGACCGATTCGCCGAAACGACAGGCGACCAGCAGTGGATTCACGTCGATCGCGAGCGCGCGCGAAGGGAGTCGCCTTATGGCTCAACGGTTGCGCACGGCTTCTTGACGCTTTCACTTCTGAGCCATTTCATGAAACAGGCCATTCAGTTTAGAAGCGGCGTGCGGATGGCCGTGAATTACGGATTGAACCGTGTTCGCTATCCTTCTCCCGTTCGCGCCGGCGCCAATATCCGTGCGCGTATCGGGCTTCTCAGTTTGGAAGAAGTCTCTGATGCGCTCCAAGCCGTCTTTTCCGTCACAATGGAAATTGAGAATTCCGACAAACCATGCTGCGTTGCGGAATGGGTAGTCCGCTACTATCGATGACAATGCGGACAGCAGATCAAGACGGCTCGTAGTTCTCGCGATTGAGTTGCCTGGCTTTGAGTCTCAGATTTTGCCCGTTTGCGCGCTTTGCAGAGAGGCCCGCAGGAGAGTATTGATTCGCTGAGGCATGGACGCAAAGCGCTCGTCTGTGGTAAGGCCCATGTGATAACGGTAGTAAATTTGCTGCACAATAACGGCAAGTTTGAACCGGGCAAGAGTAAGAAAAAATGGCATCTGGGAAACATCACGCCCGGTGATTCGAGCGTAGTAGTCAGCGAGTTCTCCTCGTGCGAAGCTGCCTGGATAACTCGTGGGACCCGAGCGCTGCTTCTGCAGCTCCTCGGGATCGGACGCATCGATCCAATAGGCCAGCGCGGTGCCGAGATCCGCGAGCGGGTCGCCGATGGTAGACATTTCCCAGTCGAGCACTCCAATAATTTTGGTGATGTCGCCCGGATCCAGCACAGCATTGTCATACTTGTAGTCGTTGTGGATGAGCGAAACGCCCCCAGTGGCTGGGATGTGCTGCCGCATCCATTCCGAGATTTCTTCCACTTCCGGATAATCGTGTGTTTTCGAGCCGTGATAACGTTCGATCCAGCCGCGGACCTGACGTTCGAGGTAGCCTTGCGGTTTGCCAAGATCGGCAAGCCCAACGGCGGCGTAATCAAGGCTGTGGAGCAGAGCCAGATTTTCCACGAAGGACTCGCTCAGCCGCCGCGCTTTTTCAGCGGAAAAATCCAAACTAGGCGGCGGATCCCTGCGAAGGATGACGCCGTGAATGCGTTCCATCAGGTAAAACGGAACTCCCAGGATGGATTCATCGTCGCAGTAGAAGAGCACACCAGGCGCGGGGGCGTAGACGGAGTGGAGCCTGGAGAGAACTCGAAATTCGCGGCCCATATCGTGCGCCGTCTTGACCTTGCTGCCGAAGGGTGGGCGCCGCAGCACCATTTCTCGTTCGCCGAGAGCAACCAGGAATGTCAGGTTGGAATGGCCGTTGGGAAATTGCTGGAGACTGAGCGGGCCTCGTTCATCAGGAAAATGGCTTCGCAAAAAGGGCTCGAGCATCCTCACGTCAAGCTCTTCTCCTGGTCGAACCTTTGTCGGGTGGTCCAGCGGGTCGGCCATCAAAGAATCCCCACTATCAACTCGGCCTCTCCGTTGGGCGTTATGCGGTAATCGTTATCGCGAAACATGAAATTCGCGCACGTCCATCTGTTTGTGAAACGACTCTCAGATATCAGTGTGCTAGGCAGTCGCTCTCTGGTCCCGGCTGAATTCAGCGAAAGTCTTGCCCTGCTCGGCGAGTTGCTTCAGCAAAGGCGCGGGGGCCCACGTTTCTCCGTGCTGCTTGTGGAACTCGCGGATGCGTTCATAAACCTTTTTCAAGCCGACGGTATCCGCATACCACATCGGGCCGCCGCGGTGCGCGGGGAAGCCGTAGCCGTTGACATAGATGATGTCGATGTCCACCGCGCGAAGCGCAAAACCTTCCTCAAGAATGCGCGCGCCTTCATTGACGAGGGCGTAGACGCAGCGATCTACGATTTCCTCCGCGCCGATTTGGCGTTTCGGAATACCTGCTTCGGCAACCCAGCCTGCAATGAGCCTCGCCACGTCAGGGTCCGAAGCTGCCCGGCGCTGCTCATCGTATTTGTACCAACCCGCACCGGTTTTTTGGCCATACCGGCCGAGCTCGCAGAGTTTGTCTTCGCAGAAAGGCTGGCGCACGCCAGGCTTCTGCAGATGACGGTATTCCTTGCGGATGCGCCAGCCCACGTCAAGACCGGCGAGGTCACCGGTCGCGAGCGGACCCATGGCCATGCCGAACTCGTACAGCGCATTGTCCACGGCCTCAACACTCGCGCCTTCTTCCACCAGGAACTGTGCTTCGCGGCGATAGGGACCGAACATGCGGTTGCCGACAAAACCCATGCAGTTGCCGACGAGCACTGCAATTTTGCCCAGCTTTTTCGAAAGCTGCATACAGGTGGCGATGACTTCCTTGGATGTGGCCTTGCCACGAACGACCTCGAGGAGGCGCATGACGTTGGCGGGGCTGAAGAAATGCGTGCCGATAGCGAATTCGGGGCGCGAAGTGCTGGAAGCAATCTCGTCAATGCTGAGCGTGGATGTGTTGCTGGCAAGAATCGCGCCAGGTTTACAAACGCGATCGAGTTCCTTGAAAACTTCCTTCTTGAGCGCCATGCCTTCGAACACGGCCTCGATCACTAAATCCGCGCTTGAAAATCCATTGTAGTTGAGGGCCGGCTGAATTCGCTTCAAGCACTGGTCCGCAAACTGCTGCGTGAATCGGCCGCGCTTCACAGAGCTTGCATAGTTTTTCTGAATGGTCGCCATTCCGCGATCAAGCGCCGCTTGATCGGCTTCTTTGAGCAAGACCGGAATGCCCGCGTTCGCCAGGACCATGGCGATGCCGCCACCCATGGTGCCCGCGCCGACGACCGCTGCGGAGTTTACAAGTATGAGCGAAGTCTCTTTCGGGACGTCCGGAATCTTGGCGACTTCCCGCTCCCCAAAGAAGACATGAATCAGCGCTTTCGATTGATCGGAGAAGAGGCATTCGGCGAAAAGTTTCCGTTCCACCTCGCAGCCTTTGTCAAAAGGCAGGCTGACCGCTGCTTCGATGGCTTCAATGGCCGCAAGTGGCGCCATCAAGCCGCGTTGCTTCTTGCGCGCCGTTTCGCGGGCGGCAGCGAAGATCGGCGCGTTCTGTTCAGCAGTTCCCAGCTTCTCATTGCGCTCGCGCGTCTTGGGTGCGGGCTTACCGGCAACCTCGCGCGCAAACGCCTGAGCGCCCGTAAGCAGGTCGCCCTCGATCAACCGGTCGACAATCCCGAGATTCAGCGCTTGTTCGGCAGGGATTGGTTTGCCTTCCGCACACATCTCCACCGCCGCCGCAATCCCCGCGAGGCGTGGCAGCCTTTGTGTTCCGCCCGCGCCGGGAATAATGCCGAGCTTTACCTCCGGTTGACCTACCTGCGCGCTCGCCGCAGCCGCTCGGTAGTGTCCGGCCATGGCTAGTTCCAGGCCGCCGCCGAACGCCGTCCCGTGAATCGCCATCACGATCGGCTTTCGGCAATCCTCAATGCGGAGCAACATCGGCAACATTCCAGAGCCGCGTTGCTGCTTCCTGGACGTCAACTTGCCGAATTCCTTGATATCCGCGCCGGCGACGAACGTGCGGCCTCCTCCAATAAGCACCGCCGCGCTGATGCTGTCATCTTTGTCGATGGTTTCGATCGCTTCAAGAATTCCCTCCGGTACGCCCGGGCTCAACGCGTTGACCGGCGGATTGTTGATGGTGATGATGGCTATGTCGTTGTTCTTGGTGAATTGGACCAGGTCGCTCATCTTCGTGGGCTCTCGTTTAGAATCTCAAGCGCTCTTGGCTGATACCGCGCCTGAATCGATTACCAGGCGAGCGATGCGCTCGCGATGAAACGTGGCGTCGCCAAACGCCGTTTCCGATGCTTTCGCTCGGCGGTAGTACAGGTGCAGATCATTTTCCCAGGTGAAACCCATGCCGCCATGAATCTGGATCCCGCGGTTGCCGACTGTGCGCGCCGCATCGCTGGCATACATCTTGGCGATGGAAACGGCAGTCGCGGCATCCGGCGAGTTTTCTTCCAGCGCCCACCCGGCGTAGTACACCGCGGAGCGCGAGCTCTCTGTTTCCAAATACATGTCCGCGCACTGGTGCTGCACGGCTTGAAACATTCCGATGGGTTTGCCGAACTGTTTCCGGGTTTTGGCGTACTCGACAGTAAGGTCGAGAGTCCGCTGCATGCCGCCGACGAGCTCGGCGGCCAGCGCGGCGGTGGCGATGTCGAATGCCATGGGGAGGCCTGCGCTGGAGCCGATTTGTTCCGCCGGCGTGTTGTTAAATTCGACGACGTAGAGCTTGCGGGTAAAGTCCATCGTGGACATCGGAGATATTTTCAGCCCGCGAGCCTTGGAATCGACAACGAACACGCCATTGCGTGCCACAACGACGATGAAGTCAGCGATGGCGGCATCCGTGACAAACAATTTTTCGCCAGTGAGCTTTCCATCGGTGGCGCTTAGTTGCACATCCCGCAGTCCCAACTCCCTCTAACTTCGACAAGGGCGACCGTGGCGCGAACTTCTCCCCGGCAGATGGGCGCGAGATATTGATTCTTCTGCGTCGGCGTGCCCACCGCTTCCAAAACGGACCCGGCCAAAACGACGGTCGAAAAAAACGGGCCGGGCAAGAGCGCGCGGCCCGCCTCTTCCATCAGGAGCATGAGTTCGACTTTGCCGAGGCCGACTCCACTGTATGCTTCCGGAAAAATGATTCCGGTGTAACCCTGGTCGGCGATCTTCAACCACAGTGAGGCGTCGTAGGCGGTATCCGTTTCCATCAGGCGCCGCATTTCGGAGCTAGGGCACTCGCCGGCAAAGAACTTGCGAGCGCTATCTTTGAGAAATTCCTGGCTTTCGCTCAATCCGAATTCCATTGTGTCTCCGTCTAGTAGCTCTTGGGCAGGCCCAGAACAAAATGCCCGATGATGCTGCGCTGCACCTCCGAGGTGCCTGCTTCGATGGTGTTCCCGCGCGTTCGGAGATAGCCGTAAGACCAAATCCCCTTATCGACCGTATGGCTGTCGCCGCCGAGCAGTTGGCCGTATGGGCCGAAAATTTCCTGCGCGACCTGCTGGAGCCGCTGGTTCAGTTCGCTCCAGAATATTTTTTGGATGGATCCTTCGAGCCCAGGGGCGCCGGTAGCGGAGATCCGGCTGAAGGCGCGCAATTGGTTCAAGCGCATGATTTCGACCTCGGCGTAGCACTGCGCCAGCTTCTGGCGCGTAAGCGGGTCTTGCGCGGCTGTATCTCCGTTCTTTTGAAACTTTCGAGAGAGCTCAATCAAACGGTTGATGTTGCGCTTGAAAAGAGGATGGAGACGCGCGCCATACGCGCCGCGCTCGTGCATGAGCGTGCTGACGGCCACATTCCACCCGTCATTCACCTTGCCGAGTACGTTTTCCACGGGCACGAGCACGTCACGAAAGAACATCTCGTTGAATTCACTTTCCCCCGTCATCTGTCGCAGTGGACGCACCTCCACGCCTGGAGACTTCATATCAATCAACAAAACCGTCAGACCCTTGTGCTTGGACACATTCGTGTCCGTGCGCACCACCAGCTCGCACCAATCGCCCACCCAGCCGTAGCTCGTCCACACTTTCTGGCCGTTGACGACGTAGTGGTCGCCATCCAGGCGTGCCTCGGTTTGCAGGCTGGCAAGGTCGGAGCCGGCGTTTGGTTCGGAAAAACCCTGGCACCAAATCTCTTCCGCGCTGAGGATTTTAGGAATGAACCGTTTTCTTTGCTCTTCAGTTCCATAAGCGATGATCGTCGGACCGATCAGTCCCAGGCCAAGAGCATTGGCCATTGGCGGCGCTTCCACTCGCGCCATCTCTTCCCAAAAAATAGCCTGCTGCATCAGCGTGGCGCCGCGTCCGCCGTACTCCTCTGGCCACGAAACAGCCGCCCAGCGGCCCTCATGCAGCTTCCGTTGCCAGGCCCTCAAGTACGGGAACGATTCCTCGATCGGTTTTTCTCGCCATGCGCTCCAATCAGGCGGAACGTTGGCGAGCAACCACGCACGGAGTTCGTCCCGGAATCGTAACTCTTCGGGTAATAAATTCAGGTCCATACAGAAGATTCCTTCCTAACCCGGGATCGAACTCCAGCCCCAGCCAGGGAGCCAGCGCAATTCCTCTGCTTGCGCTTCGTTACCAAGCGAGAAATCACGAGCTAACCCGTTGAACTTCTTGCTTCATCCGTCGCAAATTCCGGTCGAATCGTTTCCCGGCCTTGCCAATATTTCTTGCGCAAGTCCTTCTTCAGGATTTTTCCCGTCCCCGTCTTTGGCAAGCTCTCTCGAAATTCGACGGAATGCGGACATTTGTAGTGTGCCAGGCGCGAACGGCAGAATTCGATCAACTCGCTCTCGCTTGCCTCCGCCCCGGGCTTAAGGACCACCAGCGCCATCGGCACCTCGCCCCATTTTTCGTCCGGCACGGGGATCACCCCGGCCTCCATGACCGCAGGATGGGCAACGATAGTCTTTTCCACTTCGAGCGAAGAAATATTTTCACCGCCGCTGACGATGATGTCTTTCTTGCGGTCCACAATCAGCAGGTAGCCGTCTTGATCCATCGTAGCCATGTCGCCGGTATGGAACCATCCGCCGCGCAACGCTTCGGCCGTCGCTTCGGGTTGATTCCAGTAGCCTTTCATCACCCCGTCGCTTCGCGTGACGATTTCCCCCACAGTCGTGCCATCGTGCGGGACTTCCGTGTCTCGATCATCCACGACGCGTATTTCGATGCCAGCGTCGGCAAAACCGGTCATGGCCTGGCGTACGTACCTCTGCTCCCCTTCAAAGCTAACGCCATGCTTGATAAAGGAATGTGTGAGCACAGGTGAAGTTTCCGTCAGACCATAGCCCGAAATGCAGTTGACGCCGAGCTTCTCTTCCACCTCGCGCACCAGAGTCGGCGAGGATGCCGCTCCACCGATAATGACTCTTTCTAAGCTGCTCAAATCGTGTTTCTGCCTGTCCGGCGAATTGACCAGGGCGATGGCCATCGCGGGAACAAGGCACAGCGTGTAAATGCGCTCCTGTTCGATCAGCTTGAAGATTTGCCCGCAGTCGAAGCGCCGCAGAATGACGTGCTTTCCGCCAATGAGCGCGAGGATGTGCGCGACGCCCCAGCCGTTGGCGTGAAACAAGGGAATCGTGTGAAGCTGAGCGAAGTCCCGAGTGGGATCAAAGGTCAAGCAAACATGCAGCGCGTGCAGATAAACATTCCTGTGCGTCAGCATGACGCCCTTGGGATTGGCGCTGGTGCCGCTGGTGTAAAAGAGCTCGGCCACCGCATCCTCGTCAATTTCCATGATGTCTGTCTGGCAAGGCGACGCCGCGGCGAGAAGATCCTCATAGCTGTCAGGAGAAAGCCAGTTGGCTTGTGATGGACCATCGAGGATGAAAAAGGATTCGACCGTCGAGAGTTCCCTGCGAAAGGAGTCAACGAGGCTGAGGAACTCCCTCTCGAGAAAGAGCACTTTTGCCCCAGAATCATTCAAGATATAGGCGAGCTCTTGAGGTGCCAGACGTACGTTCAGCGGAAGCAGCACCGCCCCGGCTTCCAGAACGCCGTAGTATGCTTCGAGCAGCCGGTGGCAATTCATGCTAAGAAACGCGACGCGGTCACCCGGCTGGACACCTGCATTTTTCAGCCCGCCACCTAACCGCGCCGCGCGATCGGCAAATTGCCCGTAGGTAAATCGCTCGTTCCCACACACCACGGCGGTCCGATGCGAATACTGTTGTTCCGCATAGCGCAAACATCGAAGAGGTGTAAGCGGAATATTCAACGTGAAGCCTGCCCCGTCTAAGCGGTCTGCCCTCCATCCACCACCAGCACATGTCCAGTAACGTAATCAGACGCGCCAGAAGCAAGGTACACGGCAGCTCCTTTCAAATCCTGCTCGTTGCCAAAACGTCGCAGAGGAATCTTGCCCAGGAAAGCGTCCTTGTTTCGTTCGATGACCACTTGCGACATGTTGGTAGGGAACCATCCTGGAGCGATGGCGTTCACCTGGATGTTGTGAATTCCCCACTTGTACGCCAAGTCCTTGGTGAAGGCAATCACCCCGCCCTTGCTTGCGTGATACCCGATGGCCTGAAATTCCGGAGGCGCCCCGCGCAGCCCGGCAACCGAAGCGATGTTAATAATCTTTCCGCGGCGCTGCGGGACCATGACCTTGCCGGCTGCTTGCGAGAAGAGAAACGTCCCGGTCAGATTCGTCTCGATCACTTTGTTCCATTGCTCGAGTCGCATCTCCTCGACGGGAGCGCCCCAGGAGGTGCCGGCATTGTTGATCAAGATGTCGACCCGGCCGAATTGGCTGACCGTCGCGTCCACAACCGCCCGCACATGGTCCGGAATTTTGACGTCGCAGCCCAAAGCCAGTGTCTGCACCCCGAGCTGCCTCAGTTCTTCCGCAGCCTGTTCGCAGCGTTCCTTCTTGCGAGCGCAAAGCACCAGGTTGGCGCCCATTTCCGCCAAGCCCTCGGCCATTTGGCGGCCGAGGCCGATGGAACCTCCAGTAATGATGGCCACGCGGCCGGACAGATCAAAAAGCTTTTTGGTATTCACCGCGCCCATCGGATCATCAGGGTGTGACTAGCGCTCGCGGCACGGAGATTCGAATTCGCATTCCTCCGCTTCGCCACTAAACGGGCGAAGATAAGGACGAGGCTTGAAATCAACAAAAGCCGGCGGAGCCGGAACGTTGATCTCAGGGCCAAGCACGGCCGCAGCCGCATTCAAATTGGAAGCGTCCACATCCGGCCACTTGCCAGTTTCCAGGCGCGCCACCAAGGTCTGCACGGCGGCGATGGTTTCTGCCGGAGTGAAAGTGCAATGTCCGGCCCTCGACACAAAGGCGCGGCGCAGGAACTCCCCGTTGCCATCTTCACGCACGACCTGGCGGTACGCGCTCTCGTTTTCAACCACAACGAGCCCGTCACCGGTTGTGTGCAACGTAAGGACCGGAATGTGAATATCGCCGTTGTAGATGATGTTCCGCTCAAGATATTCCATGGCTCGCGGAACGGCGCTGATTCTGGCCGCTTTGTTCAGAGTTTCCAGGTCCTCCTCGAGGTCAAGACCGGCCTGCTCGTAGAGTGCCCGGACTTCGGCGGCATCGATGGAGTGCTCCAACTGTTTGCGGTAATCGACGTGGGTATTCCAGGAGGGATTGCCTTGCGCGCGGGCTTCGAGTTCGGCGCGAAATGCGAACGCGAAAGCAAAGTCAACGTTCCGATCCCAGAGGTATTGGTTCATCTCTTGGCTGACGAAATCGTTTGGAGCAGGCTCCGGGGTAAATGGAACGAACCAACCCGGGCCGTCACCAAAGGCGGAAACAAGCGCGAGGCGAGCTCTGCCCTGAGGTGTAGCCTGAGCACCATCAAGTATCGCTCGCGCTAGCAGGAAGTTGCCACCAGGATTCGTGATATTTACGAGTTGTAATGTGGAGTGAGGGGGAGCTAGCAACGTCTTGAACGCGAACGCGGAATCCAGCGCCGTATTCCACGTGGCAACTCCGCCCGAAAGCACGCCGCACATGGGCAGCGCCGCGTCGAAGCGATCAGGGTGCCTCTGAATCAGCCCTGCGGTAATCATCCCGCCCAGCGAATGGCCCCACGCGATGGTCCGCCCCGGATGCCCTACCATCAGGTCGAACAGGTCGAGAACCGCGATCTGATCCGGCAGCGCTTCGTGGATGGCCCATCCGGTAGTGGCATAGGAAGACCCGGCCAAGGCGTACCCACTAGAGAGCATGGAAGAGCGTGTGACTGGATCTCCCGCGTCCATGGCAGGGTTTAGAGTGCCGGGGACGGGGGGCACATACCCGTGGCTGTAGAGAAATAGAGTCCCGTTCCAGGGTTTCGGAACCTCAATCAGGTAAGTTGCGCCATCCGCCAGGCTCCCGGTATACGTCGTAACACTTGTTTTGGCCCGCGCGCTGCCCGCAACCGCAAGAACAAGGATCGCCACCAACGCTAAGAAGAAAACTGCCCGCTTCGTCATCTGCCACATATCCGATTCCTCCTCAAACGCTATTCGGAACATCCACCGCTGGGGACAGCGCGGAAAATCCGGGCACCTGTTCGCTGCCAGGAGGCGCGGCGTGGCTGGCGCCAACCTATCAGATCCCGCCGCGAACCGCCCTTCCGTCAACTAGAAACTGAGCCGCAGGCCGAGCTGAATCTCGCGCTTCGGGAACACGGAAGTGAAGCCCAGCGGTTGGCTCGGAGAGACGGCCCTCGTACCAGAAACGTTGAATGTGGTGAACCCACCGCCCCCCACCGTTGTTGGAAGGCCGAAGCCAGCTCCCACAACGTTGTTGACGCTCGCATAGTTGGTATGGTTCGCGAGGTTGAATCCTTCGGCTACCAGCTGCAAGCCGGCTCTTTCGCCGAGCTTAATCTGGCGAGAGAGCCTCAAGTCGAAGTCTGTGTAGTCCGGACCCAGGCCGGTATTGCGCCCCGCGCCGATGGGCCGGTCGTTGGTGGGATGGCGGTCGCCGTTGACGTCGGCACCGGCGAGAAGGTTGAAGGGATGCCCGCTGTTGTAGCGCACGATGGGCGCGAGCTCGAAGCCCGATGCGAATTTGTTCTTCCACGGGCTGTCGAGCACAGCAGCGAAAGTGAACTTGTGACGCTGGTCGAAGTCCGAAAGCCCCCGGTCGATGCCAAGATTGGTGTTGTCCTGCGGGCCGAAGTCGCTATTGAAGTCCGTGGACGTATCGTACGCTTTGCTGTAAGTGTAATTCCCAATCAGCGTGAAGTTGTTGCTGAAACGCTTTTTCACTTCGATGATGCCACCCTCGTAAAGCGCAGAGGCTTGCGAGCTGTATTGGTCGGCCTGGAAAATCCCGAACACTTTGAAGCAGCTTGGGAGCGTTGTCCCCGGAAAAGGGTCGCCACCCGGGCATGACGCCGCGCCATTCCAGTTACGGAATGTCACTGTGCGGCCGTTCGCCAAAGTCACGGGGGTGGTGGGAGCCGGCAGGATATTGGTATCGATGGCCACAGGAAGCCGCAGGGTATGGGAATAGATCCCGCTTACCGACACCGAAAAACCAGGGGTAATCTCGCGTTCAATGCCGAGTGAAGCCTGCTGGGCATAAGGGTTCTGGTAACCTGGTTGTCCGCTAAAAATAACCGTGAGGAGCGGAAGCGGGCCGGTGTGAGAAACGGTAATGCCGAACTGCGTCAAATCCGCCGGGGTGATGCATGCAGCAGCGCCTGCCGCCGGAGTTGTGCATGAAACCTTGCCCTGCGCGAAAAGGGTTTGGAAGATGCAAGCAGAAAGAGGAAAAGTTGGGGTGGTGACGCCCTCAGGAATACATGGCGCTGGGAAATTTGCCGGAGCCAGAAAATTCGCAATCTGCCGGGTGTTATTCACGTTGCCTAAGGTTTGAATTACGTCGCCGATCTGTCCGTAGATTTGAGAATAGAAGATGCCATATCCGCCGCGAACCACGGTCTTGTGATTCTTGAAGGGGTCCCAGGCGAAGGAAACGCGCGGAGCAAAATTGTCCTTGTCCGTGCTCAGTGGCCCATATTGGCCATCCAATTCGTATCGCAGGCCAAAGTTCAAAGTAAAGTTCTCGGCAATTTTCCATGCGTCTTGCCAATAAAAAGCACCGAATGGCCTGGGGTAGTCGTAATTGGGATTGCCAAAACCCTGTTCATAGGCCTGCGGAACGCCAAAGGACCCGGACTGAAGTGCATTGATGGAGGCGGGATTTAGCGAGGCAAGCCCGCAAACAGCTGGAGTAGTCAGGCACGGACTGAGCAAGTTCCCCGGCAAGGGGCCAAATATGAAGCGGCCGGGGAAGAACGTATGTGACTCCGAATGGTTGCCGCGATAGACGAATTCCCCTCCGAATTTCATGGTGTGGCGCCCGCGGATCAAGGTGAAACCGTCGGAAACCGAGGGACGGCGCATGATGGTCAAGCTGGGCAGAAAGATTTGCGTCCCGAAATTGCCAAAGCCCGGAACGTCGAGGCCTGCTTGTCCGGGTACGTTAGGAATGACGTCAAACGTTGAATAGTTAAACTGCGCTTGTACCGCATTCTGAGCGGTCTGGCTGAAGAGGTGAAACCAGCTCGCCTGCAAAGTGTTGTCGTAAGCGTGAATGGAGCTGCCGCGCGAGAAGCCGGTGAGCGATTGCACGTCGGGAGATTCTTCCAGATCGTGGGTGTAGTTATAACGAACGGTCAGTTGGTTCTGATCGCTGAAGTGGTGATCGAGGCGGCCGGAAACCTGGTATCTGCGCGTGTTGTAGGGAAATACTCCGCCGTTGTTTACAAACTGGTTGATGAAAAAGGCGCTTAGAGGATTCGTGGCCGGATTGAGGGTCAAAGTTCCGCCAAGAATCTGCGCGCAAAGGCCCGGGGGAAGATTCGTAGTTGGATTCGGGGGAGGCAGAAGCAATTGTGCAGCAACTGCGGCCCCGACCGGACCGCTTAGACATGGCACCAAGGGGGCGCTCGATCCCGCTAACCCTCCCAGGATCGCCACTTGGTTATTTCCGGTATCTCCTTCAGGCCGGAAGATGCTCGTGTTGGTGAGCAGAGGTACGGCATTCTGTGCGTCCTGGCGCAGGCCTTCGAAAGCAGCAAACAGGAAAGTCTTGTCTTTCTTGATGGGGAATCCCAGGGCCCCACCAAATTGCTGGCGGGTCAGGGAGTTCTTCACATTTTTGCCCTGGGAGTCGGCGACACCTGGATTGAAGGTCTGCCCATGTTGCAGGGCTTGGTTGACGGCGAAGGGGTCGGCCGCGTCTAGTGCGTCGTTGCGGAAAAGTCCATAAAGACTGCCGTGAACCTTGTTTGTGCCCGTCTTCGAGACGATGTTGATAGCCGCGCCGCTCGCACCGCCCAACTCCGCCGAATAGTTGCTCCGGTTAATTTGAAACTCTTGGACTGCATCCTGGCTCAGCGTCAAGCGCACGCCGCCCGCATCATCGTTGGCCTCTCCGCCATCGACAGTTACGCTGTTTCCTCGACCGTTGCTCCCGTAAAACGAAAGTCCGCTCTGCGGTGTCTGCTTGACGCGAAAATCCTGGTTTGAAGCGAGCCGCGTGGAATCGGATACGCCGGGCATCAGCAACGTGAAAGTGAGGTAGTCGCGGCGGTCGATCGGAAGGTTGGCAATGTATTGCTCGTTGAGAGTGTCCGCCTGATGCCCCCGCTCGGTTTCCACAACGGGAGGTTCCGTGGACACCTCTATCATTTCCTGTCCCGCCGATATTTTCATGTGGATATCGAGGATCACCGTCTGCCCCACGTTGATAACCACGTCTCTCAGGATTTCCGTTTGGAAGCCGGAACTCTTTGCTGTTATGCGGTAGGTGGCGGGAGGGAGACCGGTGAACTCGTACTGCCCGCTTGCGTCGGTTTCAGCAGTTCGCCGGATACCCTTTTCGGCATCCTCCGCAACGATGGTGGCTCTTGGAACAAGACCGCCGGCGGGATCAATGATCGTGCCTCGGATCTCGCCTGAGGAGCCAACACCCTGCCCAAACACCACTGCGCTGGCCGGCAACACCCCTAACATAAACGCGAGTAGACCTGCCCGTAAGGTCGATTTCATAGCTCCTCCTGGTTCCTCGAAAGCAACTTGTTTGAGATTTTGATCGGATCCAAGTTTGTGTGCTCCCCTTAAGATGAGTCTCGCGCCGGACAATCGTTCTTGTCGACGTCACTCCTTCATCTCGCCCCAGAGAATGCAGCACCAGCCAGGCGGGGGGTTAAGACTCTCGCAACGTTTTTTCAACCCCGCTCCCCCGGCACAACTATCGAATATTGTGATAGTCCGTATCACATTTTAGCAACTAACGTCAATACCCCCCGCCAGCCTGTTCCGGAAGCTTGCCAGCCGCCGGGCCGCAACATTTTTCTCCTGTCCACACTCCTCCCGGCAGAACCGCGCGCGCGGTCAAATCGGCTCCTTGAGATTTGGCTGGGTTTTTGCTTGCTTCCGATCAGGGAATGACGAGGACGATCCGGCCGGAAACCTGCCCGCTTCTCAACTCCTCGAGTACTTCGTTGGCTTCGCGTAGCGGACGCGTGCCGACTTGACATCGGATTTTTCCCGCCGCGGCCAGCGCGAGAACCTCGCGCACATCTTCCCGCGTGCCGACGGCGCTTGCCTGAATGCAAACTTCCCTGGCTGACATTAAGATCGGCGGGAAGCAGAGATTCTCGGCCGGCAGTCCGACCACCAGCAGTGTTCCCGTTGGACGCACACAAGAAAACGCCAGGTCGTACGCGGCTCTCGCGGCGGAAGCGACCAGCGCGACATGCATGCCGCCTTTGCCGCGCAATTCCTTAACCGCGTTGCTCGAAGCCGCATTCAGCGCGCCCGACGCACCCAGCGATTTCGCAAGTGCCAGCTTCTCGTCTGAAATATCGATCGCCGTGACGTCCGCGCCCAGCCCAACCCCAAGCTGCACCGCGAGATGTCCCAAACCGCCCACGCCGAATACCGCCAACCGCTGTCCAGGCGATATTCTTGCCTTCTTGAGCGCGCGAAAGACCGTCACTCCCGCGCAAAACAATGGCGCGGCATCGCTGGGCGAAAGACCCTCGGGAATCTTTATTGCGTGGCTTGCCGGCGCCTTCACGAGTTCCGCATACCCGCCATCCACCGTCACCCCGGTTATCTTTTGCCTGGAGCAGAGGTTCTCATTTCCTTCCCGGCAGAATTCGCACTCGCCGCACGTCCAATGCACCCACGGTATTCCAACGCGATCTCCGATTTGCAATTCGCGAGCGTCTTCGCCCTTTTCTATCACGCGGCCGGCGATTTCGTGGCCGAGTATGAGCGGTCTTTTCACGATGGCCGTGAGTTGGCTCCAATCTCCGTCGGCTACATGCAAGTCCGAATGGCACACCCCGCAGGCTTCCACCTTGATCAAGACATCGCCTGGCTCCAGTCGAGGCCGCGGAACTTCCTCGAATACCAGGGGCTTCTTGAATTCATGCAGGACGGCGGCCTTCATTTCGATTCTCCCCGGCAGAGTGTTGGACGTGTGGAACTACTTCGAGGAAAGACGAGTGTCAAGACGTCGTTGACTCGGAGCAATCCATCTCCTGGGCGCAATTACAACGCAATGGTCTCAGTCCCGTTAGGACGAAACGCAGATCCTCAATTGTCTTTGAATTTGCCGGTCACGGCTGAACTCCGCGCAGGAAGAATTCGACGGCGCTGCCCACGCGGTCGGATAGTTTATGAGGGCCCGTGAGATCCACGGTCCACTGGCGGACGATGGTGTTGTAGAGTCCTTCCATGAACTCCGCAAGATGCGCGACGGGAAACGCGCGTGAAACTTCGCCGCGATTCTGGCCCTGCGCCAGAATCTCCCTGAGCAACTCCAGCGCGCCTTCCTTGCACTCCCGCATATTCGGAGAACGCACCGGATCCATCGCCCCGGAGAGAACCACGGCCTGCCACAGCGGACGGTCCGCCTCCGCGTAACGCGCCAGCTCCTGATACAGCCGGCGCAGACGTTCCGCCGTGGTAGCCTCGCTGGAAAGCTCTTTTCTCAAATGCTCGGTGATGCAGGCAAATCCTCGCCTCCCGACCTCCCCCAAAACCGCGTCCTTGCTCGGAAAATAACGGAAGAAAGTCGGCTGGCTGATCTCGAGCGACTGCACGATATCGTCAATGCGCGTCTTCTCGTACCCCCGCTTGCGGAACAATCGAACCGCGGTATCGATGATCTCCTGGCGGAGACGCGCCTTCTTGCGTTCCCGCAGGCCGAGCGTTTCCCTGCCGCCGGCCGAATGGCCCCTCGACTGGGTTGCCTCCAACGCTGCGCCAAGGCGCCTCCGTGCCGCTGGCCGTCGCCTGGCAGTTGGATTAATTCTAGCGGTCTTCGCGCGTCCCATAATGCATTGTTCTCCCCGACGGATGAATGAGCGCGCTCCCCGCGCGCGGACTAAATTGTGTGAGTTACTCTAACATGAGAGTGGCACACGTCAAATAACCATGCGCAAACCACCCACTGTTGGAGCGGCGCCTTGTCTGCCGGGTCATCCCGAGGTTGCATTTTCGATCATGCATGATTAAGGACCAGAAATTGTTGGTGGGCCCGCTAGGATTTGAACCTAGGACCAACGGATTATGAGTCCGCTGCTCTAACCGCTGAGCTACGGGCCCCACGCGTGAGAAACATTTTAGCCTGAAATGGACGGATTCACCCACATTGCTGCGCGGATCGCTGCTTACGCCTCGGAAGAAGGAGCGTCTGTACCTACGGGGGTGGATGGCCGGCGCGGTTCTGGCTGACTTACCTGGGAGATTCAGTTTGAGAGGAGAAGCGTGATTATGCGCAATGTGTCGAAGTGTGCTTTGGGGCTGCTGATGGGACTCGGCGTTTTCGCGGGGACTGCCAGCGCGCAATTCAAGAATGGAAGTCAGCCGACGGAGTTGAACATTCCGCGAGTCAGCCAACGAGGGACGGTATCGCAGCGCATTGGACTGACGGACATTACGATTATGTATCACCGGCCGGAAGTGGGCGGTCGGGAGATCTGGGGCAAGACAGTGCCGTTTGGAAAAGTGTGGCGCGCGGGCGCGAACGAGAATACGACGATCACTTTTTCCGATGATGTGTCTGTGGAAGGAAAACCGCTTGCGGCCGGGACGTACGGGCTGCACACCATTCCGGACAAGGAGCAGTGGACGATTATTTTCTCGAAGAACTCGACTTCGTGGGGCAGCTTCAGCTACGACGAGAAAGAGGACGCGTTGCGCGTGACCACTAAGCCTCAAGCGGCGGATTTCCGCGAGGCGCTTACCTACACGTTCGAGGAAGTCAAACCGGATTCGACGGCTGCCACGCTGCGCTGGGAGAAGCTGGCGGTTCCCTTCCACGTCTCGGTGGACGTGAAAGCGGTGGTGCTGCGAAGCGTCAAGAACGAGTTGCGGAGCGTTGGCGGATTCACCTGGGGCGGCTACGACGAGGCGGCGCAATGGTGCCTGGACAACAACTACAACCTGGAAGAAGCGCTGAAGTGGGAAGACACTTCGATCCAGAATGAAGAGCACTTTGAGAATTGGGAAGGAAAATCTCGCATTTTGGAAGCGCTGGGCCGCAAGGACGATGCCGCAAAAGCTTTCGCTACCGCCGTCGAGAAGGCCAACGCGGTTGCACTCTACTCCTACGCACGCGGCCTGCAACGGCAAGGGAACGCCAAGCGAGCGTTTGAACTGTACCCTCAGGTTCCAAAAAAGGATGCGAATCATTGGATCAGCCACCTGGCGCTCGCCCGGGTTTCGTCGAACGCAGGGGATTTCCCGAAGGCCGCCAAAGAAATGACGATGGCCATCAGCGCAGCACCGGATGTGACGAAGCCGTTTCTGCAGCCGCTGCTGAAGCGCCTGGAAGCAAAAGACGACATTAACAAATAGACCTGACGCCACAGTTGACTTGCGTTCGACTCCCCGGGGAGTGCTGGGGATACCCCACCCCCGGGTGTTTTTCGGAAAGAGTGCGGAATTGCTTGAAACGAAGAGAGTTGTGTTTTTTGTAAGTGCAAAAGAGTACGCAAGGGTGTGGAAAGAAAGTACTTGAATAAAAGGCGAGTTCTTTTCTGTATGACTGCGCAGGGCGTTCCAAAATGGGAAGAATACCCCTACACCCCCGGTGTTTTCGTAAGAGTGGCAAACAAAGGACTTACAGCATACCGAACTTGGAAGAGTATACGGAGAACGGGAGGAAAAGGATTTAGGGGGATGGAGATTCGGCGAAACGAACCGGTGAGCGTGTTGAGCGAACATCAGATGTAAGGATAGCACGCTCTAATCAAGTTGTTAAGTATTTTGCAGTGGACGGTCAAAATTCGAGGTTGAACGGTTATTAGGGCGGGTGAACGGTTTCCGCAAACGCGCGACGCGCAGAAAAAAAGCAAAAACCCCCACACGTAAACACCCCGTGTGGACCATCCAGCCAAGTTGGTAAGCGTTTTGGAGTGGGTGGCAAGAATTGAGGGTAGAACGGCTGCGGGGAGGCGTGAATGGCTACCGCAGACATCAGACGCCCTCAAAAAAAGGCCAAGTCAAATGCCGCACCCATATCCCGCAGGGTGCGGCATCTCGATTCGCCTCCACGGCCAACATATATTACAGCCGTCCCTACCGATTCCGGCCTGGGTCATCGTCAGGGTTAACGTAGTTGAACTGCAGGGGAGATTGCCCGTGAACCTGCACGACGGTTTCGCCGCAAGCCATGGCGAAGTGGTGCATCTGGGGATCGAGAAAAGCAAAGCTCCCGGCGATGAACGCCTTCATCTTGTTGGCATCAAACTCATCCCCCATCCCGACTTTGAACGTCCCCGAGATGATAGTGACGTTTTCCCGTAGAGGGTGCCAATGGGGAGCGATACGGAATCCATCCGGCATCTTCAGGCGAATCGTGTAGTCTCCGCTGGAAGCAGTTGGGTCGCCTTCGAGCACAGCGAACTGCGCGCCCTGGCGCACCACGGGCGGCGCCGGCCCCCAAGGAATGGTATCCGGAGTGAATGCGTTGTTTTGGTGAGGGTGAGGGAGCGCGGCACTGGTGAAAACCCGTCCCGCCCCAGCGAACAACCCGGCCACTACGAGTGTGAGGAACACGTACTTTTTCATGATTGAGCCTCCCTAGCTCGATATCGAATGTGGGAATCATGTCTTGAGCAGAGGACCATTCCAATGAAGAGCGGATGCAGTTTGCATATCTTTTCCATATCGTCGCAAATTACTGATTCTTAGGGGATAATCTGCGGCGAGAACTGTATGGGACGCACTAGACCGACACTGGGCGAGATCGAACTGGACTTGGGGCGTTACGAGCTTCGCTGCCAGGGACGGCGAGTGAAGCTCGAAAAAAAGCCCATGGAGCTGCTGATTTTTCTGGTGGGCCGGCGGGAACAACTGGTTTCGCGCAAGGAGATCGTCGCGAAATTGTGGCGCTCGGACCTGTTCATAGATACAGAACCCAATATCAACAATGTCGTGCGAAAAATCCGGACGGCGCTTGATGACGACTCCGCGAGACCGCGCTTTTTAGAAACTGTCGTTGGCAAAGGGTACCGATTCATCGGACCGGTGCGTGTGATCGATGCGCGCTATCCGCAATCTGATTCTGGATCGGGCGCCATGCGCGCGGACGGCCCAGAGAAAGCGGGCGGGTGGAGCGAGCGTTCGTCGTTGGCGGTCTTGCCGCTGATGCTTCTCGGGAAGGCCGTTGATGACCACGGCGTATGCCTGGGGTTTGCCGATGCATTGGTCACCCGTCTCGGAAATCTGCCAGACGTGGACGTTCTGCCAACTTCAGCGGTGCTGAACGTGCGAGCCGAGGGGACACCTGCGGAGACCGCTTCCCGTCTTGGCGTCCGTTTTGTCGTCCACGGCGCCATTCAAATGTCAAAGGGCCTATGGCGCCTCTCGATAGAAATGTTTGATGCGCACATGCAGAGTGCTTGCTTCACAAGGAAACGCGATCTGGACGTAAACCGCCTGTCAGACCTTGAGGATGAGATTGCGAAGCAAATCGCCGTGACGTTGAACCGGCCGCTAGGACCGGGGATGGTCCAACGCCGCCCAAGATATAGCCAGGACCCGATGGCCTATGCGGAATTCATAAGGGGTTACCGGCTCAGTTCCGCCGGCGACCCAGCGGTGCTAGGCGAAGCCGCGCAGCACCTGACCAATGCGGTCACTCGGGATCCCGCATTTTCCCTGGCGCATGCCGCCCTTTCCCTTGTGTGCGCGACTCGTCACTTTGAAGTTGATCCCGCTAGCGCGTGGTTGGAGAAGGCCGAGTTTCATTGCCGTCGCGCGCTTGAACTGGATCCGAATTTGCCCGAAGGACATGTCGCGAACGCCTTTCTCCTATGGGGGCCGTCGAAGAACTTCCAACACCTTGAAGCGATTGCGGAACTCAAGCTGGCCCTGGCCCTGCAGAGCAATCAGCCCCACGCCTACAACAGACTGGGCACGATCCTGGCACATATCGGGCTGCTCGACCACGCTCGTGAAATGTACGAGCGAGGACGCCCATTTCATCCCAGAAAAGCGGTTAGCCACAGTATCGTGCAAGTGTACCTGTGGAACAGGGAATACGACTCGGCGCGGGAGGAGATTCAAGCGTGGCGGGCCGAGAATCCAGGCAACAAGTATCCAGTCTACTATGCTCCGCAGCTGGCCATGATGACTGGAGATTTGAAAGAAGCAAGAATCCTCCTGGATGAAGCGGTCCAGCTCTTGCCCGGAGAACCACTCATCATCAGTTTGCAGGGCGTCTTTTATGCGTCGATGGGGAAAGAGGGAAAGGCACTCGACTGCCTGACAACGGCTTGTGCGAGCCCGAAATCCTTCGGACACGCGCACCACAGCTACTATCAAATGGCGTGCATACTTGCCTTGTTGGGACGACGCGAAGCTGCGTTCGAGTGGCTTGAGCGAAGTGTTAGCTGTGGATTCGCGTGCTGGCCTTTTTTTCTGAAGGACCCATATCTCAAGAACGTCCGAGAACTGGCGGGGTTTGACGTTTTGGTGAGTTCGTTGCAAGCCAAGTATCCCGACCATCTCGGATTGCTGTAGCCTGGCGCGTCCTTCGAGTCCTACCGTGCGACTGGCAAACTCGTTTGGGGCGTAATGATTGGATGTTTCGGAGGAAGGGAAACTTTCCGTCTGGCCGTCGGTTGGAGGCGCTCGCGCTGCGCGGGCGCGGGAGTTAATGGCAACTGGGGTCGTCGGCAAAGGCGCCGCTGACCAGCATAGCATTCAGAAACTGACCGCACCCGCGGATTTTGGCCAGCGCCGGGTCGTTCTGCAAGGCGTTTGGATCCACGGTCATGGCGCCATTGAGTGCTTGGCGCGCCGCGAATACACTGTCTGCCCAACTCGCCAGTTTAGCGGCTTCATTTTCGAGTAGTTGGAGAGCGTGCAGGTCGTCCTCAGTGGTCGCAGCTACTTGCGCCTGCCGGAGACCTGTCATTACCCGCCCCTGATCGTCCTGAGCCCAAGTGTCGCTGACAGCCAATCCGTAAGTGACCATTGTCCGGACAGCTCCCCGCATCTCCCTCATTTCCGCCAATGCGGCGATCGCCGCGGAGGCAAAGTCGCGAGAAAGCCCTTGTGGTGGTTGAGTAGGAGCGGTTCTGGCGGGAGCGGCACTGGCATCGGCGGGATCAGTGGCGACAGGAGCGGCATCGGCGGGAGCGGCGCTGGCCGTAGCGCCGGAGTCCGAGGCAGGTATCGTCAGCACGATCCGATGGCGCTCGATGGTGACGACGCCGTTAGTGACCTCGGCCAGAGTTTGAATGTCGACGTAGGAGCGGCCATCGATTTGCCGGACTGCGGGTCCGGCACTCTTCCCGTTCACGACGAGGATTTTATTTTTATTAGGTGTGCTTTGCGCGAAGAGGACTCCCGCGAGCGCCAGGACAAATCCCAGCGGCAGGAAGAATCGAAAATTGCCATGTTTGTTGATCATGCGCGGTTCACCAGCATTTCCGCTTTGACTTCCGAAGCAACCAACATTATACGCCGGCGCGCTTTTTATCGAAGCGCCGGTTGCACTTCCGCTGTCCGCGCGGTTTTGACAGACCACGAAGAACGCCAGCACGGCTGATGAGATGACGGCTTCCACGGTTTTTCAGAGGCAAGGCGTTGAGGAAGGCTGGAATTTCGTGGCGTTTGCGAGATATGCTTTCGGGTGGCGGCAGGGTGGCTCGGGCCGGCCGCGGTGAGGGAAATTATGGTTACGCGACGTGAGTTTCTGGATGCACTGGTTGTGGGAGCGGCGGGGCTGGCGGTGGGGACTACGGCGAGGAGTTATGAGCGGATTGTGGGCGCTAACGACCGGCTGAACTTTGCGGTGATTGGGCTGAATGGGCGCGGGTACGCCCATCTCGCGTCGCTCAAGGCGAACAAGGACGCTGCGCGCATCTCGCATGTCTGCGACGTGGACAACGATATTCTCAGAAAGTTCGCCGACGCCGTGCGGCGCGAGACAAGCGAGTTTGCGGCGGCGGTGAAGGATTTTCGCGCGATTCTCGATCAGAAGGAGGTGGACGCCATCACGATTGCCACTCCGGACCATTGGCATGCGCCGATGGCGATCGCGGGGTTGCAAGCGGGCAAGCACGTGTACGTCGAAAAGCCGTGCAGCCACAATCCGGCGGAAGGGGCGATGCTGGTGGAGGCGCAGCAAAAATATGGAAAGCTGGTGCAGATGGGGAACCAGCAGCGCTCTTCGCCGCACAGCATTGAAATTGTCGAGAAGATTCACGCGGGCGTGATCGGCAGACCGTACCTGGGGAAAGCGTGGTACAGCAATGTGAGGAAGTCGATTGGCACGGGCAAGGAAGCGCCGGTGCCGGCGCAACTGGATTGGGAGTTGTGGCAGGGGCCGGCGCCGCGGCGTCCTTACAGGGACAACGTGCATCCTTATAACTGGCACTGGTTCCGAAACTATGGGACCGGCGAAACGCTGAACAATGGAACGCACGAAGTGGATGTGTGCCGGTGGGCGCTGGGCGTGGAGTATCCGAAGCGGGTCACGGCATCGGGCGGCAGATACCAGTTCAAAGATGATTGGCAGTTTTATGACACGCTGGTGACGAGCTTCGAGTACGAAGACAAGATGCTCACGTGGGAAGGCAAGAGCTGCCAGGGGATGAAGTATTACGGGCGCGACCGCGGGGCGGCGATCATGGGAACCACGGGAACGGTGGTGGTGGATCGCGATGGGTACGAAATCTACGACCTCAAAGGGAACAAGACGAACGAGTTCAAGGTGGGCAGCAAGACTTCGTCTTCGGACCTCCTCGGGGCGGATTCCATGACGGATAGGCACTTCGCGAATTTCATTGCGGGGATTCGGAAGGGCGAGAAGCTGAATGCTCCGGTCTTTGAAGGGAACATTGCGGTTACGATGCTGCAGCTTTCGAACATCGCGTGGGAAGTGAACCGGGAGCTGCATCTTGATACGAAAGACGGGCGGATCCAGGGTGACGACGAAGCCATGAAGATGTGGGGGCGCGAGTATGAGAAGGGCTGGGCGCCGCATGTCTGAAATGCGGCGGAGCCGTGCGGGTGATGATTTGCGAATGAAAAATGTTTTTTCGCGGCGCGACTTCGTTCGCTCGGGGACGCTGGTTGCAGCAGCGTTGGCCGCTTCGGGCGAGGTCTTGGCAGCGGCGGCGGGACGGCCAGCGGGTGACGAAGGGTCGGCTATTCGCCTAGGGGTGGCCAGCTACACGTTCCGCAACTTCAGCCGGGCGCAGATGATTGGTTTCTTGAAACAGCTGAACGTGCTGGCGCTGAATGCGAAGGATGTGAAAGATCATCTCCCAATGGACCCGCAGGAAGAGGCGGCTGCGCTGGCGGACTATGCCGCGGCGGGGATCAAGCTTCACGCTGCCGGAACCATTTATTTCCCGAAAGATGAAGATGCGGACATCCGGAGCAAGTTTGAATACTGCAAGCGGGCGGGAATTGGTGTGATTGTCGCGGGCGATCCCGCGCCGGAGACACTGCCGCGGATTGAGAAGTTCGTGAAGGAGTACGACATCCGTTTCGCGATCCACAATCATGGGCCGGAAGATAAGATTTGGCATTCGCCGCTGGATGTGTTGAAGGCGGTGAAGGGGATGGACCCGCGAGTGGGTTGCTGCATTGATGTGGGGCATACGGTTCGCGCGAGCACGGACGTGGTTCAAGCGATCCACGAAGTAGGCGCGCGGCTGTTTAACATACACATGAAGGACCTCGCGAACTTTGAGAAAAAGGATAGCCAGGTGGCGGTGGGTGAGGGCATCATGCCGGTGAAGAAGATTTTTGAGGCGCTTGGCGCGATCAAGTACAAGGGGTTCGTTGACTTAGAGTATGAGATTCATGCCGAGGATCCAATGCCTGGCGTTATCGGCAGCTTTGCTTATATGCGAGGCGTGCTGGCGGGGATGGATTATGCGGGCTAGGGCTGAAGCGTTGGATGGCTATCCGGTTAGAGCCAGTCAGCCCACTTTGCAACACCAGAGGAAAAGTGCGCTTGGTCAGCCAAAATGCAGCGTCACCGACTCCAGCAGTGCTTTGATGCCGTTCCAAGCAATCTGCACACCGATACAAACCAGGAAAAACGACGACAATTGCGTGATCACCGTCATCCCCGTTGCTCCCAGGATTCGCGCCAGCCGGTCTGCAAATCCATAGCAGAGGAAAATGCTGATCGCGATCAACACCAATCCAATGAGAGCAGCCAAAATTGTCAAAAGATGGAAGGGGTGACGGTGAGCCGCGTTCGCGCCCAGCGTGATGGCCACGGAGATTGATCCGGGGCCCACTGTCAGGGGCAATGTCAAGGGATAGAATGCCTGGCGGAATGTGTCCTGCGGCTGAACGGTCCTGTGTACGTCATGCTTTTCGTCGTCTCGCTGCTTTAGCAGCGTCCATCCCGCAGCGATGACGAGCAGGCCTCCGCCGACCTGCACCACCGGCAGCGAGATGCCAAAAAAGGCGAGAATGTAGGTCCCAACAAAATACGCCCCAATCAGCAAGAAAAAACTGTTCATAGCAATGCGCCATGACAATGCTTTTCGCGCTTCCGGTGCGTATTCCCTGGTCAGCGCCAGAAAGAAGGGGCTGCCTCCGAGCGGGTCCACGATGGGGAAGAGCGCAACGAGAACCAGGAGTAGATTTTTCGCCACTTCTTGCATGGGTTCAGTAAATGATTAGGCGTGGGAAAGAGCCGGTAGTTTATGTTCAGCGACGGAAGCTAGGGCGGACTCGATTACGCCGAGGCCTTCGTCGAGTTGCTCGTCGGTGACGACGAGTGGGACGAGGATGCGGATAACGTTGTTGAAGGTGCCGGCGGTGATGGTGATTAGGCCGTGCTCGTAGCAAAATTTGGCGATGGCTTTGGTTTCGGTGTCGGCAGGTTCGCGCGTCTGTGCGTCGCGAACCAATTCGATGGCGCACATGCCGCCGAGGCCGCGAACTTCACCGATTAGCGGCCACTTTTTTTGCCAGACTTGGGCGCGCCGTTCGAAATGCTTGCCGATGGCAATGGAACGGGCGAGGAGACCTTCTTTCTCGATGGTTTCGATGGCGGCTAGCGCGGCGGCGCAGGAAGCGGGGTGGCCGCAAAAGGTTCCACCGAGAGCGCCTACGCCGGGGGCGTCCATGATTTCGGCGCGGCCGGTGACGGCGGCGATGGGCATGCCTCCGCCGAGGGATTTCGCCATAGTGATCAGGTCAGGCTCGATGCCGAAGTGTTCGGAGGCGAACCATTTGCCGGTGCGGGCGAAGCCGGATTGCACTTCGTCGGCGATGAAGAGAATGCCGTGCTTGTGGCAGATATTTTGCAGCAGCTTGAAATAATCGCGCGGGGGGATGATGAAGCCGCCTTCGCCAAGAACCGGTTCGGCGATCACGGCAGCTACGGACTCGGGGGCTACGGAACGCTTGAAAGCGTCTTCGAGATAGTGCGCGAAGGATTCCGCGGTGGCGCCTTTTTCGGCGCGGTAAGGATAGGCGAACGGAATGCGATAGATGTCGCTGGCAAAGGGCTGGAAGCCAGCTTTGTAGGGATGCGTCTTGCTGGTGAGCGACATGGTGAGAAGCGTGCGGCCGTGGAAGGCGTCCTCGAAGCAGATGACGGCGGGGCGCTTGGTGTAGGCGCGGGCGATCTTGATGGAGTTTTCGATGGCTTCGGCGCCGGAGTTGAGGAGGATGGTTTTCTTGGGAAAATTGCCGGGAGCGAGGGCGTTGAGTTTTTCGGCGACGGCGACGTAGCTCTCGTAGGGAGTGACGGCGAAGCAAAGATGCAAGTGCTTCTCGAGTTGCGTGCGGATGGCGGCGAGCACGCGAGGAGAGCGATGGCCGACGTTGAGGCAGCCGATGCCGCCGGCGAAATCGAGGTAGCGATTGCCGTCGACGTCCTCGATGGTGGCGCCTTGTGCGCTGGCGGCGAAAATGGGCGTGGCATTGGAAGGGCCGCGGGGAATAGCGGCTTCGCGGCGGGCCATCAGGGCGCGGGACTTGGGGCCGGGAATTTCGGTGCGGATTTGAATCGTATTCATTTGACGCGTTCCTTTTGCGGGCGGCGTATGAGCCGCCATTAAGATTTTTAGTACCAGCCGATCGGGGTCTCGTCGAGATTGACGAACACTTGCTTGGTTTCGAGATATTCTTCCATGCCCCAAGGACCGAGTTCGCGGCCGAAGCCGGACTGCTTGTAGCCGCCCCAAGGCGCTTCGACGTAGGTCGGTTGCATGTGATTGACCCAGACGATTCCGGCGCGGAGCGATTTCACGACGCGGAAGGCTTTGTAAATGTCGCGGGTCCAGACGGCTGCGGCGAGGCCGTAAGGCGTGTCGTTGGCGATGCGGATGGCTTCCGGTTCGCCTTCGAAGGGAATCACGGAAGCGACGGGGCCGAAGATTTCCTCGCGGGAGATGCGCGCATTGTTATCGACGTCGTAGAAAATGGTCGGCTCGACGTAGAAGCCCTTGCCAAATTGTTTCGCGCGCCCGCCGCCGATGGCGACCTTTGCTTCTTTCTTGCCTAGCTCGAGGTAGGAGCTGACGCGGTCATATTGCTCCTTGCTGACAAGCGGGCCCATTTTGGTTTCGCGTTCGAGGGGCGCGCCGAGCTTGATGCGCTTGGCTTTTTCGGTCATGGCGTCCACAAATTTTGAGTAGATTTTTTTCTCGACGAGGATGCGGCTGCCAGCAGAGCAAACTTCGCCCTGATTGATGAAGATGCCGAAAAGGGCGCCGTCGACGGCGGCTTCCCAGTCGGCGCCGTCGAAGAAAATGTTGGGAGACTTGCCGCCAAGTTCGAGGGTCACGCGCTTCAGCGTGTCGGCGGCGCTTTTGACGATGATTTTTCCGACGGCGGCGCTGCCGGTGAACGCGATTTTGTCCACGCCAGGATGCGCCACTAGCGCGGCTCCCGCGGTTTCGCCAAAGCCGTTGACGATGTTGACGACGCCGGGAGGGAAGCCCAGTTCTTCAAACCAGCTGGCGACTTCCATCATGGTGAGAGGGGTCTGCTCGGCAGGCTTGAGGACACAAGTGCAGCCGGCGGCGATGGCGGGAGCGAGTTTCCAAGAAGCCATCACCAGCGGATAGTTCCAGGGAATGATTTGTCCGGCGACACCGACGGGTTCTCTCAGGGTAAAACTTAGCGCGTTTGCGGGAACAGGATTGACGTGGCCAAGAACTTTGTTGGCGAGGCCGGCATAATATTCGAAACAGGTCGCGGCATCGGCGATGTCGTATTCGGCTTCAACGATGGGCTTGCCGGAATTGCGGCATTCCAGTTCGGCAAGGGACGCGGCGTTGGCTCGAATTTTCTCGGCCAGCTTGTAGAGAAGGCGGCCGCGCTCGGCGGCGCTGGTCTTGGGCCAGGGACCGGAATCGAAGGCGGTGCGCGCGGCTTTTACGGCGCTATCGACATCCGCCGCAGTGCCCGAGGCGACTTGCGCGATCACTTCTTCGGTGGAAGGATCGTACACGGGAAACATCTCGCCAGAAGAACTCTTGACCCACTGTCCATTGATATAGTTTTGGTAGGCTCGAACGATGGTTTTCGCGGTGCTCGACATAACGGCCTCCCCAATTCAAAGCGCCGGCACAGCCGCCAGTTTGCGCGCGGCCTTGCGGCGCCCGTAAATAAAGAAGAAAAACGCGGCCAGACCGACAAGAAACAAAGTCCCGACGAACATTTTGATTTCAAATAGACGTATGGACTCGATTTGGTGCGAAGGAATGAACGCCACGCCTATCCCCAGGATGGTGGTGAGCAGTCCGCAACTGCCCGCCAGAACAAGCGTCGTTTTACTGTAATGCCCCTCGCCGGGCACCGAATGTTTGGCGAGCTTCAGCAGCGCTGCATGCATGTAAAGGAATGGGACAAGCTGCAAAACAACGGCCAAGTCCAGCATGGTGACGAAGGCTTCCTTCACACCGGCGCCGACAAAGCTCATGCCCAAGAAAATTGCGGAGAAGCTCGCGTGCACGATCAGGGCGACATATGGGGTCGCGTACTTCTTGTGCAACTTGCCCAAGCCCTCCGGCAAGTAGAGATCGAGGCCCGCAACGAAAGGAATCCGCGCAGAACCGGAAAGCCAGGCCGAGGCGATGCCAGCAATGGAAATGCTCAGCACGAAGGCGAAGGGAGAAACGATCCACGGAACATGGACTTGCTCAGCCATGTGACTGACCGCTTGAACGACGCCCTGCAGGACGCCGATATCCTGCTTGCTCACGGCCAGAAGCAGCGTCAGAGTTGCGCCGACATACAAAACACCCGAGAGAAGACCTCCCCAGCCAACCGCGGCTGGAAGCGTTCGCCGGGGATCTTGAATTTCGTCACCCATGATGGAGGCCAGTTCGAGGCCGACCAGGCCAAAGCAGATGACACCGAACGAACCGATCAAGCGAATGTCGCCGGTAATACGAAAATCGGCTGCGGTCATGGTGGTGCCAAAACGAAAGAGCACGACAAGTCCGAGTCCGATGAGCGTGATCGCGGTGACCGAAGTACCGATCCCGCCCAGATTATTGACCCACTTGCCGACACCCAGGCCCCGCACATTCAGGGCAACCAGAAGAACTAGAAGCACAATCGATGCGCCGAGCGCGAACCAAGGATTGTCGGCAAGGGTGCGGGCGCGCGGACCGGCGACGTAAACGGAGATGCCAACGAAATAGAGGAGAACCGTGGGGACGTAAAAAATGTTGTTGGTCCAGTAGCACCAACCCGAGAGGAAGCCGTGGAAGTCACCGAATACGCGTTTCGCCCAGAGATATACGCCGCCTTCGCCAGGATAGCGGTGCGCCAGCTCGATGACGGCGATGCCTTGTGGCCAGAAAAAGAGCAACAAAGCCAAGGACCAAAGCCAGACGGTTACGCCACCATTGGCCGCGATGGTCGGAACCACGTTGAGGTTGACGATCGCGACGACGAAGAGCAAAACGAGGTCCCACTGACCCAGAACGCGGCGCAGGTGGGGCGCTTCTTGTGAGACGGGCGCCGCCGACGCGGTAATGACCTCGTTTGGCAAAGATTATCTCTCCTGAGCCATGTCACTTACGGAAGCAGACTAGTGTCCGGCCGCACCGACAAATGCCACGCCACGCTCCTGCTGCGCCTTGGCAAGCGCGGGGGCGACCTCTTCAAACACCGCAAGATGCTTGTCGATATCCGCGCCGGTGTGCTGAACGGAGATGGTCCACTGCTCGTCCCACCAATAGGGCTGGGGGAGGACGCCACGGTTGACCATGGCGAACCAGTAGTGGCGCCAGAGATCGACGTCGATCTTGGTCCAGTCGCGATAGTTCTGAATTTCTTTCGGATAGAGCATCAACGCGCCATTGGCTCCGGCGCTGACGACGTAGGCTTGCAGGCCGGATTTCTTGACGATGGCGCGATAGCCTTCCGTAAGAGTTTTGCTGAGTCTACCGACGTGCGCGTAGCTTTCACGCGTCAGGACTTCGCGGAAGGTTGCGAGGCCCGCGGCCATGGCTACACGATTGGTGTTGTAGGTGCCGCCGTGGAAGACTTTGTGCTGCGAGATCAGATCCATCACTCCGCGGCTCGCGCCGAAGGCGCCGAGCGGTAAGCCGCCGCCGATGGACTTGGCCAAGCAGATCATGTCCGGCTTCACGCCGAAGAATTCGCTGGCGCCGCCCCAGGCGAGCTTGGCGCCGGTTTTCACTTCGTCGAAGATCAGCAGCGCGCCGTTCTTGCTGCAAATGTCGCGCAGGCCCTGCAAGAAGCCGGGCTGCGGCATGCAGAGGCCGACATTCATAAGGATGGGCTCGAGGATGATGGCGGCAATTTGGCCGGGGTGCTGCTTGAAACGGTTTTCGACGCTTTTCAAATTGTTGAAGCTGGCGACGACCACGTTTTCGAGAGAGGATTTCGGGATGCCGCCGCCTCCGGGAACGGAATTGGGCGCGTCCGGATCGCCGTAGTCTTCCGCCTTGGGCTTGACGCTGACGAGGGCGGTGTCATGTAGGCCGTGATAGGCGCCTTCGAATTTCAGGATTTTGTCGCGGCCCGTGGCGGCGCGCGCGATGCGGCAGGCGTGCATGGTCACTTCGGTGCCGCTGGAACCGAAACGCACCATCTCGACCGGATAGCGCTTGCAGATTTCTTCGGCAAGTTCCCATTCCTGCTCGTGGGGCATGCCAAAGGTCGTTCCTTCGTGCAACTTTTGTTCGACGGCTTTGACGACAGCGGGATGGCAATGCCCGGCCATCAACGCGCCGAAACAAAGGTTGTGGTCGATGTATTCGTTGCCGTCGACGTCGTGGATCCGGCCGGCCTTTCCATCCTTTACAAAGAGCGGATAGGGCTCGTAGTGGCGGTAGTTGCTGGCAACTCCGAGGGGGATGCGCTCGAGAGCGCGCTTGTGCGCTGCGGCGGATTTCGGTGTGCGCTTTTCGTAGGAGGCGATTTCCTTCTGTAGTGCGTCGTGCATTTCAGTACTCCCTAGTGGGTCGGCCGACTCGCGGTTACCCGTGGCAGGTCTGTTCCCTGCGGTCAGTGTGGGCGAGGAAACTTCTCGAAACGGGTGCTCAACTCTCGATTTTATCAGACGTGCGGAGGCGCGGCCCTCGCGAGCCGCGCCTCCAGACGCCATGTCAAACTTTCAGTTTACGCTAGAAGCGAAACTTCAGCGCGAATTGCACCAGCCGCGGGTCGCGTATACGGAGGGGCTTGCCGAATGTGGAGTTGGCCAAATTGCCGTCCGTGCTAGTGAATTGCGCGTGGTTCCAGATGTTGAATAACTCGCCCCGGAATTCCATGTGCAATCTTTCCGTGATCGGCGTTTGTTTCGAGAAACTCAGGTCGGTGTTGTTGATACCCGGCCCGCAGCAGAGCGCACGGGGCGAGTTCCCGATCGTGCCGAGAGTCACGTCATTGGGGTTTGTTTTCGGACCGGTACTCGGGTCATACGGGTTATTGTTGAAGAGGGCCGGGTCGAACACGAAGCCATCAAGCCGCGGATTGTGGGTCCTGAACGGTGCGACGAGGTTTGGTTCACCTGGGGCCTCGAAGTTAAACTGACTGTCCAACAGCTCGTTGTCCGCTTGCGACTGGATGCGGATCGGAAAGCCGCTCTGCAGACTCTCGATGCCGGATATTTCCCATCCATCGAGCAGCTTGCCTTTGAACCCCGCATACTTGGGAACCGGCAGGTCCCAAACGAAATTAAAAACGAAGCGATGGCGCGAGTCATACTTGGACAGGCCATAGGTGGCATTGAAGTTGAACGGATTCAACGCATCTTCGAAGCTGGAAGCATTATCCAGAGTCTTGCTGAGTGTGTAGGAGGCCTGGAACTGCAGTCCGTGCGAAAAACGCTTCTCAAACAAGGCCTGCAAGGAATTGTAGTTGGACTTGGCAACGGTATCCTCGGCAAAGATGCCGGAGATCGGCGGCGCCTTGAGATTGCAGCCCGACCCAGTCAGGGGATTACAGGTGGGCGAAGAATAGAACCTTAGCCCGGAAAGAGTGATCGGAATGGGAGCCCCGGTCATATTTGTAAAGTGACAGCCGGCCAGAGTATTCCCGGGGAGACAGGGAGTGTTCGGCGCGCCTGCGGGCGCGCTTGTGCCGCCGGGAGTAAAATACGGAAGATCGATGCTGGCGTTCGGAGGAAGCATAAAATTATAGATAAGATCCTCTCCAGCCGTCCCGCACGTGCCCGTTCCCACGATGGCATTCATTTCCAGACAGGTGTTGGGATTCGTTTCGTTGACCTCATAAATGGCCAGCAAGCGGTGGCCCTGCGAGCCGACATAGCCTACCTGCACCAGGATGTCGCCGGGGAGCTCGCGCTTGATGGTGAAGTTGTACTGATCCGAATACTGCGGCCGCATGTGGGGCTGGAAATCTCCGAAATAGACCGTACCGAGGAACCGGGACCAATCGATCGCTTTGCTCCGCGGGGGATTTAAGACACCCGTGAAAGGATTGGGAGAGACACTGCCGCTCTGAGCAACGAACGGTGTCTGCAGGAACGAGAACGGAACGGTTGCACTTCCTCCGAAGGGCGGCTCGGCGTTGAACTGCTCGAGCACGAGCTGCTCGATCGGATTGTAGAAGATTCCAAACCCCATGCTGATGCTGGTCTTGCCAGGCCCACCCGTCAACGCGCCGAGCAAACCATCGCGCCAGCCGGGGCTCCAGTTGAGGCCCAGGCGCGGGGCAAATGCCTTGTAGTAAGTACTGGTCAGACCGTTGGGCACACCTTTGTCGCCAGGAAAAACTATTCCGAGAGGATTAGCGCCGGCCTCATTGCACCCCCCATCGGGCTGCGTCGGGTCAAAAAGCGGATTGCTCGAGGTGAACTTGCAAGGGTAGATGGTGCTTTGCTGGCCCGGACGGAACGCCTGAACCTTTTTGCCAATGTCCGTCAGGGGAGTATTCAGTTCCCAGCGGACGCCGTAATTCAGCGTCACGTTCGGCTTGATCTTCCAACTGTCCTGCGCAAAGAGATAAACCGATGTGCTGCGCACCAGTTCGTGCTGGGGCGAGCCCTGCACATAATTGCTCGGGAAGCCCAGCAAATAACTAGGCAAGGAATTAGTGAATCCTACGCTGCTCCCGGTGGAGGAGGGTGAATTGGAAAATGTATAATCGCCATTGATGTCGAAAACGAGAAATTGATCGAACTTTTGGTAACGCGCGTCGCCGCCAAACTTCAAGCTATGGTTGCCGATGATCTTGCTGTAGTTGTCCGCCCACTGGAAGGTGTTGCCAATCTGCGGCAACTGGCCGCCCGGGTTGTTGCCGATGACGCCGGTCCCGCCGAAGAAGATGAACGGCACTCCTTCGAACTTGGAACCAAGCCCCGAGTGAATGCCACAGTCCGCCACGGTGGCGCCGGGTATGCTGGCGATTCCATTGGTGCACGCAGTGTTTACAGCCGCAGAATCACTCATACCGTTGAAGCAGAATGCGGAGGCGGAAGAAAAACCTGGTGCGGCATTACAAGAATTCTGAATGGCATTGGTCTTCGTCGGAGTATTGAATTTCAGTTGGCCTTCTCGGAAGTAGCTGAAGCGCGCCTCGTTGACAGCGGTCGAGCCGATGGTGGACGTGTGGGTCCCGTTGATTTGCTGTGTGCGCGTCGCATAGATGCTCGGGAATTCTCCTGTGATAGCTCCAAAGCTCTGGAATTTTGCAAATGGGTCGGTTGTATTATCGTCATCAAAGTAATAGTAAATGGAGGTCTTCTGGTTGTTCGTGAAGGAATGATCCACGCGCACCTGGGCCTGATCGCCCCGGTCTCTACTGTTCGGAACCGTATTCACCTGGCTCGCGGTTCCTCCCGCACCCGGCATGTACTGCAACAGATTTAAGGCCAACGGATCAAAACACGCCGCAGGGATCTGGTTATCGAACCCTGTCACAGTGTTCGTGAAAATGCCAGGATCAACCGGGCCGTTTGGCATGGTCGGGTCATTGAGATGAGCTCCGTAAAACGAACCTGCCTGAATCACCGCGCCCGGATTTTGCGCTTGCACTGCGCTCGCACAACCGCTGCGCCCATTCAGGACCGCGGCCGCGAGCGGACTGGCGATTTGTCCGGTGAAATTCAACCCGGAGCTTAGATCGTTGGCCAGGGCTGCGCCGCCGGACGAAAAGTCGCCCTTCGTAAGCTCCGTCGCGGTGGGCACGGTGATTTGTTGGGAGACGACGCCCTGGACCTTCCGGCGCCCTTCATACGACCCAAAGATGAATGTCTTGTCCTTCTTGATCGGCCCGCCCAATGTTCCACCGAACTGGTTCTGCTTGAAGGGGGTCTTGGGGGCCGGAGAAAAACTAAACTGCCGCGCATTAAGGACATCGTTGCGAAAGAACTCGTAAAAGTTGCCATGAAGATCGTTTGTCCCCGACTTGGTCACGACATTGACGACCGCGCCGGAATTGCGGCCGTATTCGGCGTCGAAGTTGTTGCTGATGACGCGGAACTCTTCGATGCTGTCTGGCGACGGCTCGATGGCGGGTATATTAACGAACAGGTCGTTTCCATCACCGCCGTTGACCGTGTAATTGTTGGATCGCCCCCGGCCGCCATTTACCGTGACGACGCCGGCCTTGTCCGAGCCGTAAAAAAGATCGTTGCCCAACTGCGATTGGACGCCAGGCTGCAACTGCAGCAATTGGTAGACGTCGCGCTGGTTCAGCGGCAACTGCGTCGAGGAGCGCTCGTTGACGACAGCGCCGAGCTGCGTTGAAGTGGTATCCACGACCGGCGGCGCCCCGGTGACCTCGACCACGTCCGTCGAACCGCCAAGCTGCAAATTGATATCCACAGCGAGGACTTGGTTGAGGTCCAGGGCGACACCCTTATGGACATATTTCTTGAAGCCCTGGATGGTCAAATCGATTTCGTAACTGCCAACCGGCACCTCAATGAAAATGTATTCGCCGTTCGCGCCGGACTGCACCTCGCGCGTGGCGTGCGTGGCCTCGTTGATCAGCGTGACGTTCGCGGCCGGCACCGCGCTGCCGCTCGGATCCGTCACCGTGCCGCGGATGCGGCCGCCGGTGCTTTGCGCGCCGGCAAACGGCGTGGCGAGGCAGAAGGCCAGCGCCAAGAGAGTTGTGGATAAAATACAGCGGCAACACGTAGAACGCAATCGTACGAATGGTGCATAAGCCTTCATGACCTCACCCCTATGCCGCGAAGATTCTTTCGAGGAGTAAATCTTCGTGGTTGCTGTACCCCGCAAACCTTACTATAATCCTGTAAACTTAGAGAAAGACGGGAGCCGTGTCAAGCACAAAAAACTTATCCGGCGCATCAGCGGCGCGCAAGCCCGCGCGCATGCTGCGCATCAGCGAGGTGGCGCGCCGCGTGGGCATTTCCTCCTCGGCGCTGCGCGCCTGGGAAACGCTCGGGCTGGTGTCGCCGCAGCGCACCGAGAGCCGCTACCGGCTTTTTACCGAAGCCGACGTGCGCCTGCTGCAGCGCGCGATCTTCCTTCGCCGCGCCCGCGGGCTCAATCCCGCCGCTATCGTTCACGTTCTCAAGCGCCAGGGAGTCGTCTCCGTCCCAGCGGAAAACTCGCTGCTTCCCGGGCAGCGCTTCCGCCGATTGCGCACCCGCCGGGGCCTGTCGCTGGCGCAAGTGGCGCGCGCCACCGGTGTCTCCATCGGCTTTCTCAGTGCGCTCGAGCGCGGCCAGATGCGCTCCTCAATCGCCACGCTGCGCCGCATCGCGCGCTTCTACCGGACCAACATTCTATCCCTCTTCGAAACCGCTGGCGATAATCCTCGCCTGGTGCGCCCGCATCAGCGAAAAATCCTGGAGACGACCCCTGACGTGCGCATGGAGTTGCTGGCTTGGGGAAACACGGTGATGGAGCCGCATCTATTCCGCATCAAACCCGGAGGCGGGAGCGGCGAATCGTACTCGCACGAGGGCGAGGAATTCCTCCACGTGCTTCGTGGAACTTTTGAGATTTGGCTCGACGCCGAGGAGCATTATCATCTGAAGCCGGGCGACAGCCTGTACTTCGAGAGTTCGACTCCGCACCGCTGGAAGAATCCCGGACGGACGGAGACTTGGCTGATATGGATCAACACGCCGCCAACGTTCTGATTTTCACGGGCAGGTGCCGATGAAAAGTCGCCGATGCTCCGCCGTTCTTGCAATGCCTGTGCTTTTGTCGGGCGTCGCTGCGATGACGCGCGCGCAAGGCCGAATCGTCGAGCCGGCGGATATCATCGTCGTTCACGGCCGCGTTTATACGGAAAACCCGCAGCAGCCGTGGGCCCAGGCGGTAGCGATCCATCGCGGCAAAATTGTCGCCGTGGGCGACGATCCGGTCATCGAGCGGATGCGCGGCATGGGCACAAAAGTGATCAACGCCGGCGGAAAACTCGTGCTCCCCGGTTTCGTCGATTGCCATATTCACTTCATGGAGGGTTCGGCCAAGCTGGCATGGGTGAGCTTGGAAGGCGCCAGGAACCTTGCGGAGATTCGGGATAAGTTGCGTTCCTACTCTGCGCAGAATCCTGGGGAAGGCTGGATTCTCGGGCACGGCTGGAATTACGGGATGTTTGGCCCGGGCAAATTGCCCGATAAGAGAGACCTCGACGACATTTTCCCGGATCGTGCCGTCTCCATTGAAGGATTCGACGGTCATACGTATTGGGTGAATTCGAAAGCCTTGGCACTGGCGGGAATCACTCGCGATACACCCAATCCGCCAAACGGAACGATCGTGCGCGATCCGGCAACGGGAGAAGCGACGGGCGCACTGGAAGAGTCGGCCACCGACATGGTTGACCGGGTGCGTCCCCCGATGACCCGCGCGGACAAACTTCTGGCCCTGCGCGCGGGGATGAAATGGGCCAATCAAAATGGGCTGACGCGCGTCCACGCCGCAGGAGGCCATTTTCTCTCTGGTGACTTCGAAGATTTGGATCTCTATGACGAAATGCGGAAACGCGGCGATCTCTCCATCCGGGTACAAATCGCGTATTTCCTCGATCCCCCTGGTCTGCGGTCCCAGGACATCGAGGCCATGGAGAATGCGAGAAGAAAGTATTCAAATGATTGGCTATCGGCGAGCGTGGTCAAGTTGCGTTTGGATGGAGTAATCGAGTCGCATACGGCGGCGATGCTCGAACCCTACAGCGATGACCCTACGCTCAAAGGCACCCTCTTCTGGGAACCCGAAAAATATAAGGCCGCAGTCGCGGAGATCGACAAGCGCGGCTTTCAGATGTTTACGCATGCGATCGGAGATTACGCCGTGCGAACAGCGCTGAATGCCTATGAAAACGCCGAAGTGCGAAACCACAAGCGCGATCACCGGCCGCGCATCGAACACATTGAAACCATTGCGGCATCCGACGTCCCACGATTCGGCAAGCTCGGGGTCATCGCCAGCATGCAGCCGCTGCACTCCTATCCGGACGCCGATACTCTTGATGTATGGGTGCACAATGTCGGCCCGGAGCGCGCTTCCCGCGCCTGGGTGTGGAAGAGCATCTCCGATGCCGGCGGCCGCGTCTGCTTTGGCAGCGACTGGCCCGTCGTGACTCTCAACCCGTGGGAAGGAATTCAGACTGCCGTGACGCGCCAGACTTCCGATGGCAAGCCCGAGGCTGGTTTCGTTCCTGCGCAACGCTTAAGCGTCGCGCAGGCGATTGATGGTTACACCAGCGGCGCGGCATTTTGCGGCCGTCATGAGAAGACCGAAGGCTCGCTCGAGGCGGGAAAATTCGCCGACCTGATCATTCTTTCGCAGAATATCTTTGACATCGATGCGCATAAGATTGGAGCCACAAAGGTTGTAACTACAATTGCGGGCGGGCGGGTGGTCTATCAAGCGGATGCCAAGTAGCCGGGAGGAGCAATGAGATCTCGCGCCGTTCTTCTGGGAATTCTCACCCTTGCATTGGCATGTGCTGCTTGCAGGAAAAAAGAGGAATCGCTGAACCTGCTGGTGTGGGAGGGTTATGCTGACCCCTCGTTTGTGCAAACTTTTGAAGAAAGTCATCACTGCAAGGTCAGCGCGTCCTACATGGGCTCGAGCGACGAGCTGGTGGCCAAATTGCGCGGGGGAAGCGCGGCGAACTACGACGTCATCTCGCCTTCGAGCGACGTCGCCGCGTCCATCGCGCGCACGGGACTGGCTGCGCCGCTCGATCTATCCAAGCTGCCGGCCTACTCGCAGCTCTCGGCGAGACTCCGGGATCTGCCATTGGTGAAGGCGAACGGGCAAGTGTATGGCGTGCCTTTCATGTGGGGGCCGGACCCGCTGCTCTATGACACCACGGCTTTCGCGCAGCCACCGGATTCGTGGACGGTCTTCTGGGAACCGAAATACAAAGGAAAGTTGTCCGTTTGGGATGATCTATCCACCGTCTATATGGCCGCGCAGGTTCTTGGTTACGATAAGCCCGGGCCGTCGCAACTCTATAACCTGACCGACGAGCAACTCGCCGCCGTCAGGAAAAAACTGATTGAGTTGAAGCCCAACATCCGCAAAATGTGGGCCACCGGCGGCGAACTCACAAATCTTTTCCAGAACCATGAAGTGGTGGCCGCTATGGGCTGGCCACTGATGACCAATCAACTCCGCCAGCTTCATTTTCCCATCGGCGAAACCATTCCGAAGGAAAACACCACCGGCTGGATTGATCACCTGATGATCTCAGCAGCGAGCTCCCGAAAAGAGCTGGCCACGGAATTCCTGGAATACATGATTGAGGCGCAGACACAGAAAAAGGTCACCGACGTGACCCATTACACTCCGGCGAATCCCGCGGCAGCCCAGTTTCTGACTGCCGAAGAAATCAAGGGCCTGCATCTCGATAATCCTGATGCCTACATGCAGCGAATTTATTTCTGGCAGGACGTTCCTCGACGCGCGAAGTACAACGAAATCTGGAACGAGGTTAAAGCCGCTCAGTGAGTTCGCCCGCTGCTAACACGCAGGATCGCCTCTCCGCCACGCCTGGGGCGCTTCTGGAAGTGCGCGGGGTGGCCAAGCGCTTCGGCGCCCGTGAAGTGCTGAAGGGCATTTCCCTGAACATGGCTTCCGGAGAATTTCTAACTCTGCTTGGAGAGAGCGGTTCCGGGAAGACAACTCTTCTTCGTCTGGTAGCCGGTTTCGAACAGCCCACGGCTGGAGAAATCTGGATGAGCGGTGAGCGGCTGGACACCCTGCCACCCTACGAGCGCCGCGTGAATACCGTGTTCCAACACTACGCGTTATTCCCGCATCTCAGCGTGCGGGACAATGTGGCCTACGGCTTGCGCGTCAGGAAAACTTCCGCGGCGGAGATTGGCGGCCGCGTCGAGGAAGCCCTGCGCATGGTGAAGATGCAGGAATACGCAGAGTCCCGCCCGTCCAAACTGAGCGGCGGCCAGCAGCAACGCGTGGCCCTCGCCCGTGCGCTCGTCAATCGTCCCCTGCTGCTCCTGCTCGACGAACCGCTCTCCGCGCTCGACGCCAATCTGCGCAAGCAGATGCAAGGCGAATTGAAAGCTTTGCAACGCGAACTCGGCATCACTTTTCTTTTCGTCACCCACGACCAGGAAGAAGCCATGGCGCTTTCCGACCGTATTGCGCTGCTGCGCAATGGCGCGCTCGAACAGGTCGCATCTCCTCGCGAAATTTACGCGCATCCTGCGACGGCGTATACCGCCCAGTTCATCGGCCAGACCAACTTGCTGCGAGCGGAAATCATGGATGGCGCTGCCCGATCTGGGTCCTTGCGATGGCCTGCGGACGGCCCGAGTGGCGCGGCGATCTTCTCATTGCGTCCGGAGGCCATCGCTCTCGCCTCCGATGGCGTGGCACCTCCGGGAACCGCGCGGTTCCGCGCCTCTGTGCAGCAACAGTTCTTCAGCGGGGCGAATGAATTGCTCGAAGTGAATTGCGGCGGCGGCCAGCTCTTGCGCGTGCGTATTTCCGCGCGAGGACCGCTTTTCGGCGAACACGAATTTGTTTTCTCGATTGCGGACGCCATCCGCGTCCAGGAGTAATCGCATTTAGCCCGGCCCATGTACTCACGCGCTTACAAAACGCTCGTCTCAGTTCCGCCGCTACTGTGGGTCGGATTGTTCCTCCTGCTTCCCTACGCGCTGATGTTCGCGCACAGCTTTTGGGCCGTCCGCGACGGAGTGATCGTCCACCAATGGAGCCTGCACAATTACGCCACTCTCTTTTCAAAGCCAGTCTACGTAGAGGTTCTCCTCCGCACCATGCGCATCGCTGCTTCGGTCACGCTGTGCTCCTTGCTGCTCGGCTACCCGCTGGCCTATTACTTGTCGTTCCATGCCGGCGCGCGCAAAGAGCTGTTCTACCAACTCGTGATCGTCCCGCTGTGGGTGAGCTACCTGGTGCGGGGTTACGCCTGGAAAACCATTCTCGGCACCGAAGGCGTCCTCAACGGCTTTTTACAATACCTGCATCTCACCCATGAGCCCGTCGCGTTTCTTCTCTACAGCCCGTTTGCCGTCGTGCTGGTGCTCACGCACATCTACACGCCTTTCGTTTTTCTGCCCATCTACGCGGCCCTCGAGCACATCCCTCGCCCGCTGGTCGAAGCCTCGCAGGACCTCGGCGCGGGATCGCTGCAAACGTTTCTGCGCGTCATCCTGCCTCTTTCCATTCCCGGCTTGCTCGCCGGAGCGACTTTCGCCTTCGTTCTCTCCCTGGGCGATTTTCTCGCGCCGCTCCTTGTCGGCGGCGCTTCCGGCACGATGATCGCCAATGTCGTGCAGAGCCTCTTTGGCGCGGCGTTCGATTGGCCGCTCGGCGCCGCGATTTCCCTTGGCATCCTCGTCCTCACCGCCTCCTTGCTTTTCCTCAGCGAGCGGCTGGAGAAGCGGTGGTCATTTAAATGAATGGCCACGCCACAAGTCGCCGCGTTCCGTTCCTTGCCGTTTATGCCGCGCTGGTTTTCATCTTTATTTATCTGCCGGTCGTCGTCCTTATTCTTTATTCCTTCAATCGTGACGGCGTCGGCGGTTTCCCTCCGCGCCATCTCACGCTCGATTGGTACCGCCAGCTTTTCGGCGATGGCCCCATCTGGGACGCAGTCGTAAACAGCCTGATGGTCGCTGCCGGCAGCGTGGCGCTCTCGCTGACTCTCGGCCTGCTGGCCGCGCTAGCGCTCGATCGCGCCAATTTTCCTGGAAAGGCCCTCTTTCGCCGCCTCGTTCTTCTCCCACTGATTCTCCCCGGCATTATCACCGGCCTCTCTTTGCTCATGTTCGCCGTCTTCGTCGGCGCCCAGCTCAGCCTGTTCACCGTTTTTCTCGGCCATGGCACCGCGCTCATCTCTGTCGCCGCCACCGAAATCTTCGCGGGCCTGCAAAAAATGGACCGCGCTCAGGAAGAAGCCTCTCTCGATCTCGGCGCTACGCCCTGGCAAACCTTTTGGCGCATCACCCTGCCAAATCTCAAGCTCTCGCTGATCGCCGCCGGCCTGCTCATCTTCACGCTCTCCATGGACGAGATCGCCGTCACCTTCTTCCTGATCGGACGGGACAATACTTTGCCGCTCGAAATCTGGGGTCGTCTCCGCCGGGGCATTACCCCTGAAATCAACGCCATCTCCACTTTGATTTTCACGGTATCCGTCGGCCTCATCGTTATCTGGTACCGCATGCGTGCCAGCGCACTCGGCGCCGAAGCTCAGGAATTTCTCGAAAGACCTTAGGAGGCTGTATGGCACAAACACGCCGCGATTTCATCAAGTTCGTCGTTGCCGGTTCCGTTGCCGCCGGCTGTCCCATCGATGAAACACTTCTGGCCTCCACGGATTCGAAAGCTCACGGCGCCACGCTTGTTCACGGCGAGCACTTTGAAATCTGCCACCAGCTTCGCGACGGCCATCAATTCGAACGCCCCGATACCACGCGCAAAGCCGACATCGTTATCGTGGGAGGAGGAGTAGCAGGCCTGTCCGCCGCTTATTTCCTCCGCGGCAAGGATTGGCTCCTGCTTGAAAAAGAACCTCAATTCGGCGGCAACGCTCTGCAGGAAGAATTCGAAGGCGAGATTTATGGCACTGGCTCGGCCTACGCCAGTCGCGGCGATGAAGGCGACCAACTCGCTTCCGAAATCGGCCTCCAACTTCCTTTCGTCAACATGCCCGATCCCACCATTGTCAACAAAACCTTTGTCCCGGATACCTGGAAAGCCGGCCTCGATCAGCTTCCCTATCCGAAAGAAGTGCGCGAAAGCTTCAAGAAATTTCGCGACGACACGATGAAAATCAACGTCCGCGAGAAAATGGCCGAGCTCGACGCCCAGCCTTTCTCCAATTTCACCGCTGTTTACGCGTCCGAACTGCGGCAATGGTGGGATGGCTTCGGCCCCTCGAATTGGGGCGCGGTCACGGAAGAAAGCTCCGCTTTTGTCGGGGTCGCTAACGCGCAGGATCTCATGAGCGGCGGCGACGCCAAGCGCGCGATTCTTCCCGGCGGCCTCGGCTGCATCACGCACAAGCTCGTGGAGCTTCTCCAGCCTAAATTCAAGGAGCGCATGCTCGACAATGCCGCCGTCGTTGCCGTCGTCCAGGACAAAGACGCCGTTCGCGTCACCTACCATCACGACGGAAAACTCACCACCGTCTCCGCCAAAGCGGTCTTGATGTGCACGCCAAAGCACATTACCTCTCGAATTGTCATGGGCCTCCCCTCCGAACAGAAAGCCGCCATGCGCCGTTACCGCTACGCGCCCTACCCCGTCGTCAACGTCATCTTCGACAAGCCCGTCTACAATCGCGGCTACGACAACTGGTGCCCCGGAAACTCCTTTACCGATTTCATCGTCGCCGACTGGACCATCCAGAAAAATCCCGGCTACAAGCAAAAGCACAACATCCTCACCTTTTACACGCCGCTCCGCGAACTTAAGCGCTCCACACTCCTCGACGAAAACGGCTGCAAGTCCCTCGCCGCCCGCGTCCTCGCCGATTTCCAAAACCTGATGCCCGATTGCAACGTCGACCCCGTGGAAGTGCGCATCTTCCGCCGCGGCCATCCCATGTTCATGGCCGTGCCCGGCCAGTACACGAAGAACCGCCTCATCGCCTCCCATCCCATGGACCGCATTTTCTTCGGCAACGCCGATTCCGGCGGCCCGGAATCGACCACCAGTGAAGCCGTCCGCCTTTCGAAAGCCGGCTCAGAGTGGGCCGAACTCCTTCTCGCCGGAAAGCCCGGCGCCCGCGCCTTGGCTGAAAAAGCGCTGGCCGCCGCCTCCGGCTGATGCAGAGCGCTTCGGCAATTTTTGGTTCATAATGCTGGCCTAGCCGCCGCGCCCGATTGCAACATCGTCCGGAGGAACAATGGCCGATCGCCTGGAAGATTTTCAAAAATCTCGCGCCGACCTGAACGAGGAAATCCTCGGCTGCGGCCACCTCGGCATCAAGCGTTTCTTCGCGCTCGACCACCAGGCCTACGAACCCGGCCTGCTCGGAACCAAAACAAAAGAACTGCTCGGACTGGTCGCCTCCGCGGTATTGCGCTGCGATGACTGCATCACTTATCACCTGGTCCGCTGCGGCGAGGAAGGCTGGAAGCGCGAAGAAGCTATCGACGCGCTCAACGTCGCGCTGATCGTCGGCGGCTCGATCACCATCCCGCACGTGCGGCGCGCTTTTGCGCGCATGCGCGAAATCGGTGGGCTGCAACCCTAGTCCATCAACATTGGAAGGCTAATGATGACCGTCGTTTCCAATCCCGCGCTTTCTCGGCCAGATGGGTTCGGCAAGCGGCTTCGTCATCTAGCCGTAGGAGCTCTGTTCGCCTTGGTGTTGCTAATCTCAAAGATCCTTCACATTACGCGGAATCCCCGCCCTCGCATGTTCTTCCGCATTTTCTTGGGAGTCGCCGGCGCGGCGATGGTCGTCTTGCCGCTCGGCCTGGGGGCAGGATTCGTGCCGGCGATCGCCGGGCTGGTCATGTTCATCTGCGCCATTCTTTTGCCTCCCGCAAAACCCGGCGCCAACGCCAGCGACCTAGCCCGCAAACTGGGAACTCTTGTTATCGTCAACGGGGGATTCTATCAATTGGCAAGCGCGCCGTCTGTCTCCGTGCAACTCTTCGTCGGCCCGGAACACATTTGCGTGTTCGACCGGCGCCTCCGGCCGCTCCTCGAGATCCCCGTCGGCGAAATATCTGCCGCCGGCGCGGACGAACCCGGTGAATCCTGGAGGCTGCGAATCACCTGGGCCAATCACACCGCCGAATTCTCCTACCGCGGTATCTTTGCCGGGCAGTTTGCGCGCACCGCTGAGGCCGCGATCCGCAGTGTGATGCGCCCCGCCCTTCCCGTACTTCCCCGGCGCCGTGCCGCCGGCGCCTGATGCTTTTCTCGCAAATTTTCTCCACTGAATCGCCCGCAATTTGCACCATTTGTGTCACAATATATGCATGGCCAGGGGCTGGGAATCCAAGGACGTCGAAGCGCAGGTCGAAGCCACGGAAGCACCGAAGCAGAAACCAAATTCGGGACCAAAGACCCCGGAACAACTCATGCGCGAGGAACAACGTAAGCATCTTGAGCTATCGCGCATCCACGTCGTGAACGACCTCGCTACCGCCACTCACCCCAACCACCGCAAGTCGCTCGAAGCCGCCCTCGCCCACCTCGACAAAAAAATCGCCGACCTGAGCTAGCTGAATCTTCCTCTGCGCCGCTGCCGCTATTTCATTCCGTCGCCCCTGTTCAGGAAATGTGCTGCTGTGGAGTTCTCAAATTAATCGGTAAACACCACCCCCACTGCAACGCGCCCCTTTTCCGCTCCCGCGTCGATCCGCACGACGTAACCGCGCAAGTTCATCGCTTGCACCCCATCCCCGCCCGGCGCCTCCATCGTAACTTGCAGTTCCGATTGCAGCCGCGGCAAGTGCTTCAGCGAAATCAGCGCTCCCTGTAGCGAAATGTCCCGGACCATGGTCTCTTCCTCAAAGTCTTTCCCGCCTTCGGTCACGCCGCAGACTTTTGCATGGAATTGCGCTTCGCGGCGCAGCGTCGTCCGCGTTCCCGGCATGTGCGCCTGCACGCGGTCTCCGGGTGCGCCGAGCGTCACTACCATCCCTTCGCTCGCCGCAAACACCGAATCGAACTCTTCCCGCGCCTGCCGCAGAATCGAATCCACCATGCGATCGGTCGAATCGGGATCGTGATGGAAAAGCACCAGCGTCTTGGCCCCCGCTTGCCGCGCCAATTTCGCTCCCTCCAGCCACGAGGAATGCCCCCAGCCTTTTCTCGTCGTTGCGAGCTGTTCGGGCGTGAATTGCGCGTCGTTAATGAAGATGTCCGCTCCCGCGGCCAGTTCGCGCAAGCTCTCGTCCAATTTCGCGTCGCCTGGCTCGTTGTCCGTCGCATAAGCCACCGTGCCCGCCGGCGTCTCGATTCGAAAGCCCAGGCAGCCTTGCGGATGATTCAGCCAGCGCGCCGTGATCCGGTTCTCGCCAACCACGAACGAATCGCCTCCCTCTACTTCCTTGAACTTCCGCTTCGCGTTCATCGCCGACATGTCCACGGGAAAATACGGCAGCGCCATCTGCGCTTCGAAGACTTGTTTCAGGCTGTCGCGCCCCAGAAATTTCGACCGGAAACTGTAGAAATGAAATTCGTTGTTCTCCACGTACAGCGGCGAAAAAAACGGAATCCCCTGAATGTGATCCCAGTGATAGTGCGTAACCAGGATGTGCGTTTCGGGCGATCTGCCTCCGTTTGGCGCCGCCCAGCGGCTCCCCAGCATGCGCAGTCCCGTGCCGCAATCCAGGATGATTTGCGTGCCGTCCGGCGCAATCAACTCCAGGCAAGGCGTGTTGCCGCCGTAGCGCCACGTCGCCGGGTCGACCGTCGGCGTGGAACCGCGCACACCCCAGAAACTCAATTTAGCGATGGGAACCGTCATTGCCCTGAGCGCAAAGCCCTTGTTTGAGGCTCGTTTCATGGTCGCAGCCACGGGAAGGAGCGTCAATCAGTTCGCGGAGGCGAAGTGTCATACTGCCCAATAAGCGGGGGAAAGGGCTGCGCCGCCGCCGTCGTGCAGGTAGAATAGGGTCAATGGCCGCCCATTCCCACGATCAATGTCACGCCGGTCATTCGCATTCCCCCGGCCGCGCTGACGTTGGCCACAGCCACGCCGGCCGCGCTCACCCCACGCTACGCCCCGCTGTGCTGGGCTGGGCTATGGCCGCCACGCTCGGCTTGGTGATAGCGGAGGTCTTTGGTGGCATTCTCGGCCGCAGCGTCGCCCTTCTAAACGACGCGGTTCACAATCTTTCCGATGTCCCCGCCCTCGGCATTTCCTATCTCGCTATGCGCTGGGCCGAACGGCCCGCCGACACCGAAAAAACCTACGGCTATCACCGCGCCGGCACGCTGGCCGCGTTCACCAACGCCTTTGTACTCGTGCTGCTTTCGCTCTGGCTCGGCTATGCGGCTTTCGAACGCTTCCGCTCACCCGTGGCCGTCGTCGAAAGCTGGATGATTTGGACTTCCCTCGGCGCGCTCGCCGTGAATGGCGGCATCACCCTCGCCCTGGTCCGCGGACGCGGCGATCTCAATTTGCGCAGCATCCTCGTTCACAATTTTGGCGATGCACTCTCCAATATCGCCATCATCGCCGGCGCGTTCCTCATTCATGCCACCGGCGCCCGTTGGATCGATCCGCTGCTCGGCATCGCCATCGGCTTGCTCGTGCTCTGGTCCAGCATCGGTATCCTGCGCGAATCCTCGCACATTCTTCTGGAAGGTCGCCCGCCTGATTTGCGCGTGGAAGATGTGGCCCGCGCCATTCTGACCGTCGCAGGAGTGCAGGAGGTGCACGACGTGCATCTGTGGTCCCTCGGCGGCGGCCATCATGCCCTCAGCCTCCACGCACGCGTCCCGGATATGCACCTCGACGAGTGCGAGCGCCTGCTCGCCTCCATCAAACAAGTCGCCTCAAAGGAATTTGGAGTGGATCACACTACCGTGCAGTTGGAGCGTGCCGGCCTTCCCGCAAAATCCGGCTACGTCATGCCCGAACCTGTGAAAAAATAGCCTTCAGGCGGGCAGTCGAAAATTCAATCCGCGTTGCTCGTTGAATTGCCGCGTTGCGTCCAGGTCCAGCGCATCCTGCGTAACGACGCGGCGCAAACCTTCGCTGGTAATATATCGCAGTGACCCTTTTTCCCAGGAGTAGGCCACCGCAAAAAACACTGTTCCATCCCGCCGCACAAACACAAATGGCTCGTCCTCGGAAGGAGCGGCGCTGGGCGATTCCGCCGCCGCCGTCTCGGGCTCCGCGGCTCTGTAACGCCGCCCTCGTCCACGAACTTCTGCATCTGTGACATCCGGTGGCGCGGTCTCGGCCACTGGTCCTTCATCTCCGCTTAAGGAAGATCCCGCCACGGGAAAGCCGCCGTCAAAAATGGGAAAGAAAAAACCGCCCGCAGCCCCAAACCCCTGCCGGCCAAATGACCCGGATCCGCATGTTGCCGCCTGATGGACCGCATCGAATCCCAGTCCCGGTGCCGTGCCGCAATCCGGTCTCCGACGGCTTTCCAGATTATCGAACCGCCTCCGCGTGCTGACTTGCGGCCGCGTGCCTCGTACCGTTGGGGTCGCTGTTCTCGGGCGCAGTGTTCCGCCCCTAACTCCCGTTCGCGCCACAGGCATCGCGTGTACAGCCCCCGCGTGCGGAGCCGGCATCCCGACCCTCGGCCCAACCGCAGCAACGCGTGGTACTGACGCCATCATTCCGCGCCCTTGCCCGTGCATGCCCGCTGGCAGAAAAACCACTAAACCCGCGAGGATCATCTGGCGGACCATAATTCTCACCTGAAGGCCCGACCTGCCGGGCCTTTCACCGGCTGCCCTTCACCGATACCTACTCATAAGGATGCGCCCAGCTCACCATAGGTTTCAATCCAATTCGTTCGCCGCCGCCGAAACCCGTCGCTCGTCAATTTCGTTTCCCACACCCTTCGAAGCACGCGCTTGCGTCCCATTCATTCCCTTCCGCACACTGCTCACTATCCACTACCCACTACTCACTTCTTAACTATTCCCACACACTGTGCTATAACGGTCCAGCCGTGGAACGCGCCGCGAATAGGGAGTCAGTCCAGGCCCAGGCCAAGCCAGCAAAGTCCGCAGTTCAACCCGCTGCCTCTTTGCGGAGTGGCCCGAGTCCCGCCGCTTCTGCCGAAGATCCCTCGCGGTTTTGTCCGGTTTGCTCGCAGCGCTTGGAGTCGCGGCGCTGCAAATTGATCTGTTCCCGGTGCGGTTATTACATGTCCTGCGCGGACTATTATTAGCCCGCCGGCCATTTGACCGCTGCCCGGTCTTCGATTACGATTCATCACTCCGGGATTATCCATGTTTTGATAAGCTTTACAGCTCCGGCCCGGGTTGCCGCCGGAACCGCTTTCCCATGAGGAGGAATATACCGTGGCTTTGAAGATGACCAACCGCGAAGTGGACGGCGTGTCCGTGGT